>Ga0316204_10001007_pt1 | contig 85473 bp, 83 predicted proteins | sample 6monrhotite_MG_2_FD_205661 | JGI IMG/M metagenome (GOLD analysis project Ga0316204, IMG submission 205661) | Microbial mat bacterial communities from mineral coupon in-situ incubated in ocean water Damariscotta River, Maine, United States -... | ecosystem: Environmental > Aquatic > Marine >... | reverse complement strand
TCTGACGTGTGAGGCAAGGCGACTAGACTGGATTGAAGCAGTTAACTTGACACTACTACCCGCATGAACTGCGGATGAGCAGAGCGGCCCCCGGTTGGGCCTTTGATCTTATGTGTCATTACAGATACTTTATACATTATGGGTCTACTTATTCAGACAACAAGCTTTATGGAACTTGAGTTCCTAGCAAGAGACGGAAACCTTTAAACCGTCAATGACTTACAAAATCGATGTGTTGGTTTGTAAGTTATGCGTGGTCCCTTTAATGGGGAAGGCAGCAACGAAGAGGGCACATCGTACCACCTGTCCTGTCCAACTATTCGGATTTGCCAACACAAAATGTCGATAGCGGAATACGCACATATCACATACTTTCGCCGGTGCTCGGCGAAGGTATGACTCCTGCAAAACCGCAGCCACATAAATTAAAATACAATTACATGTTCCTACGGAACGATGCTTTGCATCACACTTAATACCTTAATCAATAAGATAATAGAATTGAACGCGCAGCGTTCATTGGACGCAGTCCAACACACAGCAACCGCTTTTAAAATCAGAATGCTAAATCAGTGTTGATGAAGCTGCCAGCAAAGCGAAATATTCAAAACCCACAAAGGAGATTCGATGCGACAACAACATAAATCAATCCTACTCAACCTGACACCTGATATGTTTTACCAATTAGAAGAGGTTGCCAGTGTACTTGGTAAAACCAAAACTGCATTTTTGCGTCAAAGCATTGATCGCAATTTGACCTTTGCACGCAAGCATGAAGTGCCAATGGTGAGGGAACAGGATATGGCATATGGGCTAGAGGCTTGGATGGTGCCTTATTAAGGATAGAGCTTTTATTTTGTTGGCAGCTTAAGGGCACATGACGCTTATTAAATTGGGAATGTCTCCCGTCAAAAGCGGTCGAAAGGTCTGATAGTGTGTAGGTGACAAAGGTAAAGTAATGTGATTAGCTGCTAGCAAAATTAGTCATTCACCGAGCGTTTGCAATGAGGGTAACATCGACATGGAATACATAATCCTATTAGTGCTGGTGCTGTTTGGCCTTCCATTCATTGTAGGTCTATTCTCTTCCAACGAAACAAAATTGCTGCGGCGGATATGGAGCAGCGAGAAGTTCTCCAATTTTGATGCACAACGCAAAGCCTACGATCAATTACTGCACCTTTGTGGTATTCAAATTGTAAGTGGTGTCAAAGGCCAGGCCAAAGAAAAGCTGGAAGAAAACATCATGTCGTTGGTGGGCAAGGCAATCGAGTTTGACGTAAAGCATCCTAATAACGGCGGGATTAAAGTCGTTTCAGTTATAATCAGGCTGTTGCGCCACCAACTTAATGCGGCAGGCATTGAAGATTTTGATGAAAACCTTAACAACGTGCAAAACATTGACTATGCCGCTCTGTCGAAATCACTTGATGAAACGTTGAAGTAAGGAGGGCTGGTGAAGCCATTTGCAACTTTATGACTGTAATCCATTTGAAAGATATTATCGATTTGGGCGACCTCCAAAGATTTAAAGCCCATTGCGCCGTTAGGAACGAGTTCGGTGATCAACCACTTGATGGGTTTGCCAAAAATAGAGAAGATTGGGAAGGTTGGAATTCCTACAAGGGCAAAAGAGATGATTTTAATCGTCAATATATTTTTTCAGTGATGCAGTACTATCATGAAGTAGATACTTGGTTATTTGGCGGCATTTATGAAGTGCTTGGCATCACAGATGGTCATTATGATGTTCGGCTTATTGAACTAGCTTCGGAATATATTGGCCGACTCAAATTACGATTTAAATTACCGCACAGAGCTCGTCGACTCTTGTTAGAGAATTGGATCGACGACTTTATAGTTTCTGAAATTTTACCCGAGCCTTACATAGGTCAGTCATTTGTCGGATTTGAGAACATTGATATTGAATTTGCCTTGCTCGAAGCCATCATTAAGAATCAGAAACCAGATTGGCGAGCTGCGTTGCAGAATGTGAAGGGTATCTATCTAATTTCAGATATGAGAAACGGGAAACGCTATGTTGGCGCTGCTTATGGCGAGGCGGGAATATGGTCACGCTGGAGTTGCTATACCGAAACTGGTCATGGCTACACAGATGAGCTTACTAAATTGATTAAACAGGAAGGACTTGATTACGCACGTAAACATTTTAAATTTTCTTTGCTGGAATACCGTTCAATGCAGACAGATGATTCTATTTTGATAAAGCGTGAGAGCTACTGGAAGGAAGCGCTGCTCACAAGAGGCCAGTGGGGTTACAACCAAAACTAAACTAGACAGGCAATAATGAAAAGTTACAAAACAGTCCTCCAGTTTTCATTTCGCATTTGTCTGGTAGGATTAAGAAGTGAATTTGGGCAGTATCCTCTTCGAACAAGTTAGTGCGCTTTTTAAAGAAGTTTGAACGATAGAATTTACATTTTATGCGCCAGTACTATCAGTCTTCATTCAAATAGCACGGCGGCACCGCTATATCCGTTGCTGAACAACGATATTACAGTAATTCAATGAAATTGCCGCCTACATTAAATCCCGACCGCCACCTATAGTGTAGAGTTCAATGTTAGATATAGGCACTAGTAAGACAGCAGTAGACAGAATCATACATATAGACACTTACTAGATACTGTTGTGAGTCAGTATAGCTAGCTACTAACAGTATTTTGCGAAGACCCAATGCCAATAAGTAAACTTGAACAGCCTCGCTTACTTCCACCATCATAAATTTCGACTAAATCAGCCAGTTCGCCATGTTTGAAACGACGACCATCTTCATAATCCTTAGCATCAAATGTTGGATTGAAGCGGACTCGATCTTTAAACCCGTAACTTGCCAGTTTATAACATTTTTCATCGATGCTCTGGTCCGCGAATGTCATTTGGACTCGCACTCGATAATCACCCTTCCATCGCTTTGACAGCCATTTTTTCACCTGTATTTCTTCGTATTCTTTGATGTCCATCAGCGCGTGGAAATGAACCAGAACTTGGACGTTCTCTCCATTCGAATCCATTTGTAGTAGCGTCTTCTTCTTACGAGCATTTGAAAGCTCAAAACTCACCAGCTCAAACTCAAACGTACCTTGTAACCATATGTCACTGAAGCGCCGTTTAAATGCATTTAGGTTTTTACGGCTTTGATCAACCGCTCCCTTCACAGCAGGAAAATTGATACTCGTTAGCTCACACAAGACTGTGACATATCGCAACCGACTAAGAGCCAAATCGTTATTGCCGCCAAAATGCTTATGGCAATGCTCCGACAGTCTTGCTTCGAAATTATCCACCGCCCTTTTCCGGCATCTTTTGCAATAGAGTGAACCACAAAGCCCGCCCACTCGGCAGCCTTCAATTTTTTTCAGAAGCTCCCAATTTTGTGACCACTTCAATGCAGTTTTGACACGACTATTTATGTTGCTATGGGCATCTATCTGCACATTGGTAAGGACATCGTTGTGCACAAAGGCACTACGCTCTTTATTGCGCTCAACCCTCTCTGACTTGTGTTTTTCCCATCCACTCTTACCCATACCTCAAAGATACTCCGGTCCTATTTCTTTAATATCACTTTTGGCCGCAGCCTCTTCTTATTGCAGACACTGAAGAATGGCTTCACCTCCTTCAATTCTTCATCAAAGTTGAGCTTGCAAACAGCATCATACATTTGCTTCAAGCTTGGGCCATGTCGGTACCCTGCACCTGCCCCTTTATTGATCATCGGACCTAACTCATGCCCGGTAATTTCATAGCCTACACTATCGTCAACGCCCGCATTTTTAAGCTCAGTACTGCAAGTATGCCGAAACGAATGAAAATCCTTTCGCACCAAATCATCGGATTCAATTCCAACTGCTTGCTTAAAACCCATCTTTCCTTTGTTGCTCAGTTCGTAATTACCGTTGAACCATCGGCTGAAATTCTTCTGATACCCATCCACTTTGCTAAATGACAATCCTTCGAAAAGGCGATGGTACCCATTTTTGTCTATGCGGCGGTAAGGGCTTTTATTCAGCAGCTCTACAAACTTCGAAAAACCTAACTCAATCAAATGAGGGTGCAGGGGTATTTGCTGCTCCCTACTCGTTTTCAATCGTTTGTCATCGGTGTCCTCATTAATCGAAACGCACCACACCATTTCTCCATTTCCAATGTCGACCTTTGACACATCTGCAACATGCAGTTGGCAAAGCTCGTTTGAGCGCTTACCAGTATAAAGACCCAACAGTGGAATCCAGTATTGGTAGGGGTGTTGGAAGATACCTTTTGTATGGGTTGGCTGACTAAACAGCCTCTGCAACTCTGATGAGCTAAATGGCACACGTTTTCTTATATCGCCCTTGCCTCGTTTTTTCTGTTTAAACTTGAAAGCACTACTAGCGAATACATTAACTAAAGGCTCATCCAACCTGTCCTTTGCGTATTCAATCACCCTCTTACAGCTGGCCAAATAATCATTTTTTGTAGTAGTCGATATAGGCTGAAAACTACCTCTACGTTTCACTTTCCGCTCACCTAATGCCTTCATAAAACTATTAGCGTCGGCTTTAGTTAGCTGGCAGGCCTGTTTGTCTCCCACTGTATCAATCAAAAATTCAAAATGTTGCTGTGTCTTACTTTTTGTTTTGGCTTCAACATTCTGCTCATCGTCGCTGTTTTCCATATAGAGGTTTAAAATTTCCGACAGCTTCTTACCACCCTGTTTGATGGCCTCATTCGTTGTTGTTGGCTGATTGTCGTTATTCAGAGCATTTTCATTTAAGCTAGTACCCACAGGTACTTTCGCCGCCACAGCAGCATTGCTATGCTGATCGAGCTGGCCCTCTGTGATGCTTGACTGAACATCTGAGGCCCGCCGATAAATCTCATCCAAGTTTGAAAATTCTTCTTTATCTAAAAAGCTTAGAAAGCCATGCTCGTCAATTAATAACAATTTCTCTTCAATTGCATCCAATACGGAACGAAATTGAGGTTGGCCCCAATACACAGCTTCTTGTTCAATTGGGTCGGCGTCAGCCATTTTGTTTCTGTACGCACTCAACAATGAAGTAATGGACTGTTCTTTCAACGTTGATCCCCCATCTATTGCTCCAACAGCAGCAATTAACCGTTGAGTTTGCAACCATAATTGCTGAACTCGCCGTACCGCCAGCAATTTATTTCGAGTCTTTAAAGACAAAAGTATAGTTTTTGGCTGACTAGGGTGCGTTTCAATGAACGCTTTTGGAAAGGTATAGCGGAAACAATATATGCCATATTGGTTCAAATGAAGGTGCTGTGACCCCTGCATTATGTAACACCTAAGTGTAACACCAATACAGACTCATAGGCACTAAATTCAATTAACGTTATAAAATATAACGTTTTAATGAAAATAATGGTGCTGCCGGGGAGATTCGAACTCCCGACCTCCCCCTTACCAAGGGGGTGCTCTACCCCTGAGCCACGGCAGCGCACCAAAAGACGGTGGGTGCCCAGAACAGGCACGCCGCGCCTATTGCCATAGCACCGCAGTTGATGCAAGCCAAATCTGCGCGGTAGTAAGCACAATTTCAATCGCTCTTGTTTAATTTTACGCTTGAGTTTTTCACCTGATCGACGCAGTTTCACATCATGAGCAAAGACAAAAATACCAGCGGCACAAAAGCACCGGCCGAAAAAGCCAAATCGGCGGAAAAGCAGGCGCGGCTTTCCGAAGCGCTGCGCGCAAACTTGCGCCGGCGCAATCAGCAACGCAAAGGCAAGGCCAGCACTCAAAAACAGCCCGACTAAGTTTGGCCCCTGCCGCCGCCGGGGACACCTCGACTAAAACACCACATCTTGTATAAAGTGCCTTGTTTAGCCATAGCGATTGGCTTACTAATCCGTTTAACTTTTTAACGAATTGCACCAAGCAGGAGTTCGCCCCCATGTCCATCATGTCCGATAAATGGATTCGCACCAAATGTCAGAACGAGGGCATGATTGAACCCTTCATTGATGGTCAGGTGCGCGGCGACAATATTTCATACGGCCTGTCGTCATACGGCTATGATGCCCGGGTAGCACCTGAGTTCAAAATCTTCACCAATGTAGACTCGGCCGTGGTTGATCCAAAGGATTTCTCACCTAAAAGCTTCGTCGACCGCGACAGCGATGTATGTGTCATTCCGCCCAACAGCTTTGCCCTTGCGCGCACAGTGGAATATTTCCGCATCCCCAAAGACGTGTTGGTCATTTGCCTAGGCAAGTCCACCTATGCACGCTGCGGGATCATCGTGAATGTCACGCCGCTGGAGCCAGGATGGGAGGGTCACGTAACGCTGGAATTTTCAAACACTACACCACTGCCCGCCAAAATTTATGCCAACGAAGGCGGGTGTCAGTTCCTGTTCTTGCAGGGTAATGAGCCGTGCGAGACCGCCTATTCTGATCGGGCAGGCAAATACCAGGGCCAACGCGGCGTCACCCTGCCAAAACTATAAATATCTGGCGAATAAAACATGCCTGTTTTTTGCCGCTTTGCTGCCGCTTTTGCCCGGCAAAACAATTTTATCAGGCAAGCGCGCTGAAACTTCAGCTCATTTAAAGAGGCCCACCGATGGAAAAATTAGTCATAACCGGCGGTAAGCGCCTCGAAGGCACAATTGAGATCAGCGGCGCGAAAAACGCTGCCCTGCCCCTCATGTGCACACCGTTGTTGACCGAAGAGCCGGTTATCCTCACCAACCTACCGCGCCTTGCCGACATCACCACACTCACCGATCTTTTGAACCATCTCGGCGTTACCGTCACCATCGCAGGCGGTGATGGTAGCGGCACCGGCGGCCGCAGCCTAACCTTTGATGCCTCCACCATCGCTGACACAGTCGCGCCGTACGACATCGTCCGCAAAATGCGTGCATCTATTCTGGTGCTCGGCCCGCTTGTAGCGCGCATGGGCGAAGCCACAGTTTCCATGCCCGGCGGCTGTGCCATTGGCAACAGGCCCATCGACCTGCATTTGAAAGCGCTGGAATCGCTGGGCGCAATTATCGAAATGGAAGACGGCTACGTGCGCGCCAGCGCACCAGACGGCCTAAGGGGCGGCTCGGTGCGTTTTCCATTCGTCTCAGTGGGCGCGACCGAAAACATCCTGATGACAGCCGCACTCGCCAAGGGCACCACCACTATCGAGAACGCGGCGCGCGAACCGGAAATTACCGACCTTGCCAAGTGCCTAATAAGCATGGGCGCACGCATCAGCGGTGCAGGCAGCGAAACCATTACAGTTGAAGGTGTGGACAAACTGCACGGCACCACCCATGCAGTTATGCCCGACCGGGTCGAAGCTGGTTCTTACGCCGTCGCGGCCCTAATGACGCGCGGCGATCTGCTTCTGAAAAATGCTAGAGTCGAAGACATGCAAGCACCACTAGACGTGTTGTCTGAAGCAGGCGCCATCATCTCAGATGAAGCAGGCGGCGTACGTGTGAAATCCAACGGCCATCTGAAGGGATTCAACATCGTCACTCAGCCTTTCCCGGCTTTCCCCACTGATATGCAGGCCCAGTTTATGGCACTGGCGTCTGTAGCAGACGGTGCCAGCGTCATCACAGAAGCAATATTTGAGAACCGCTTCATGCACGTGCCGGAATTATGCCGCTTAGGCGCAGATATTACTGTAACTGGCTCCAGTGCCACCATTCGCGGGGTTTCTTCACTGAAGGGTGCTCAGGTCATGGCGACAGACTTGCGTGCCAGCATGAGCCTCGCGCTGGCCGGGTTGGTGGCAGACGGCGACACGGTGATTAACCGCCTGTATCATCTGGACCGCGGTTATGAACGGCTGGAAGACAAACTGCGGGCAGTCGGCGCACAAATCGAGCGCGTTAACGACTAGGCAGCAACCTTATCGCCTGACTGGTTTAAAACCCGAACTATATATCTCGTCGATAATCGCCCGGTGTTCCGGCATAACCTGAATGCCGCCCTGCACACCCTTGGCAAAATTCTGCGCCTGTTGGCGCGCTCGTGCTGAAAGCGGATATCGTGCTTCCTGCCCGGTAAGGTCCGGGCAGAAATCCATGCCGTACAAAATTTGCATATAGTTAGTCAGGCCAAATACATTGGGGAAGCCGGAAAACTCATAAACACCCGGCACACGCACCCGCCAGCTTTCAACTTTGTCCTTCAAGCTGTCGGTCCATGTGGCAGGGTCAGTATTGTCGGTCCAGAATTTTGTGTCCGTGCGTTTTGTCAGCACATAGTGAAGCTTCACAAAATCAACGATATCTTCAAATGTCGCTGACATACGTTTGTTAAAGTCTTTTGCTGCCAGGTCAAAACTGTCAGTTGTCGAAACAAAGTCCACCAGCATTCTTAGCGCTGCATCAACAAGATAAATACCGGTAGACTCCAGTGGCTCCAGAAAGCCTGCCGAAAGGCCGATGGCGACGCAGTTGCCTTTCCATTGCTCCCGCCTATAACCGGTACGGAAACGAAGGTGTCGCGCTTCAATGCCCTCAGCGTCAGCCCCGATATATTGCCTTAAAATACGCTCGGCTTCATCGGGTTCAGTATATTTGCTGGAATGGACATAGCCAATCCCGCGTCGGTTATTAAGCGGAATGTCCCAGGTCCAGCCCTCTGGCTGGGCGGTTACAGTCGTGAAGGGATTAATGGATGTCTTTGGGTCCTTATACGGCACCTGCAGGGCCACAGCACTATCGCAAAACAGAACATCCGTCAGGTCAGTATACTCCGTGCCCAGCTTCTTCTCAATCAGATGCGCGCCAAACCCGGTGCTGTCAATGTACAGGTCAGCCTCCAGGTCACCGAGTTCCTTGGTGTGCAGGCAGGTAATGTTGCCACCATCATTGAGAACGGTGTCTGTCACATTGCCGATGAGATGCTTGACGCCCTTGGCTTTGCCGTAATCCTTAAGAAAATCAACCAGCTTACCGGCATCAAAATGATAGGCATATTGAATAGGCCCGGAAAATTGGGGGTCTGTTATGCGTTTGGGCGAACGGCCCGCATCGCACACGCCGCCCTCAACCATCGTATAGTCAACAAAGCTCTTGTCGCCGCGTTCCCTGTCCAAAGCCCAGTAAGGTGCCAGTAACTGGCCGTCTACCTGACCGAAATTGCCGAAAACATGATAATAACTGTGGGCGATATCTCGCGGTTTGTCGGGCGCATGCAACCAGTTATTGAATTTCAGCCCAATTTTGAATGTTGCCGATGCCGCCCGCATAAATTCAGCTTCTTCAATGCCGAGCGCAGACATCAGGGTTCGAATAGGCGGGATGGTGGCCTCGCCCACGCCGATGGTTGGAATATCTTTCGATTCGACAAGCGTTACTTCAACACCGCCCAACATGCGCACCAAATAGTTAGCGGCCAGCCAGCCTGATGTGCCGCCGCCCACAATGAGAATTTTTTTGACCTGAGACATAGCCTACCCCTTTCCCGTTATAGAACGCAGCAGAGGCGCATGTGTCAAGCCGAAGACACAGAATATCATGAGCTATTTTGCCGCGCCCACCGCGCAATATTAGTGTTTTATGAATAGAGCCTTGAAGGGTTGGCAACCAACGCTTACATTGCGTTTCGAAAGCTCCCTTTGGGCGCACATGGAATATTCGATTTATCCCGACAATGGTCCCGGGCCCAAACGCGAGCAAACTCTTTATGACTGAAGCTTTAAAACTGATTGCCCAGACGCCCGTTGATCTTACTGTTATCTCCAGCCTGATGCAGGACACAACTGTTCTGGTGGGCGATATGGCATGGCTTCCAACTGAAAAACAGTTTGCTCTGGTTGGCAATCGCTATCGCTGGGAGAAAAAACGCTGGTTCAGGCGACCCAAAGGTGAGCGGGTTCGCACCGCCCTGCATTTTACCGGCATCAACAGCGCACAACTAACCGGAATTGACCTCACTCAAAAAGACGCGGTTCTCGACCTGTTGGATATTGAGGCGCATGAAACGGGTGTCGGCATCAGCATTTTGTTGAATTTTGCCGGAGAAGCCAGCATAAGGCTGTCGGCGGAAGCAATCGATGCTGTTGTCACAGACCTGACAGACTCGTGGGGTGCAAAAGCGCGCCCCGAACACCCCGAGCACAAGGACTGAAGGTATAGAGACCGGCACGCTTGAGCGAACTGTAACCCTGATGGAATACCCATGGAACTAAGCGAAAAACTTGTTCTGGCCCTGCCTAAAGGCCGCATTCTCGGTGAAGTTATGCCGCTCGTGCGCGCAGCTGGCATTGAACCGGAAGCTGCCTTTGATGACCCAAAATCACGCCTGTTGGAGTTCAATACCAACATTGACGGCCTGACCATCATTCGTGTTCGCGCGTTTGATGCCGCAACTTTTGTCGCCTTCGGCGCCGCTCACATGGGCGTAGTCGGCAACGATGTGCTGCAGGAATTTGGCTATTCTGACCTTTATTCTCCGCTCGATCTGGATATTGGGCATTGCCGGCTATCGCTCGCGATGCCAAACGGAGAAGCAAACACCGACCCCAAAGAGTGGTCTCACATTCGGGTCGCAACAAAATACCCGAACCTGACCAGTGCTTACTATGCTGAGCGCGGCGTTCAGGCAGAATGCATCAAACTAAACGGCGCAATGGAACTCGCGCCCAGCCTTGGCCTGTCCAAGCGAATCGTTGATCTGGTGTCAACTGGTAGCACGCTGAAAGCCAATAACCTTAAAGAGGTTGAGGTTTTAACCGAAATTACATCAAGACTTGTGGTCAACCGACCGGCGTTCAAAACCCGTCCGCAGGAAATTAATTACTGGATTGACCGTTTCAGAGAGGCACTTGCCAATGGCTCAAAGGCTTGATAACCGATCGGCAGACTTTGAAGCAAAATTCTCCGCACTGCTGAATCAAAGCCGCGAAACATCTAATGATGTGCGCGACTCTGTCACAAATATCTTGTCCGCCGTAAAGACCCACGGCGACCAAGCCTTATTTGATTTTACTGAGAAATTTGACCGGTATGATGCGCGGGCAAAGGGACTGGCCGTCACCGACCGGGAAATTTCAGCCGCATGGACTAGCGTTAGCGATGAAGTGAAAGAAGCACTGCAAACTGCCGCAGACCGCATTCGATCGTTCCATGAAAAACAACTGCCTCAGGATATTGACTATACCGACGATGCGGGTGTGCGTCTTGGACAAGCATGGAAAAGCGTTGAGGCCGTTGGCTTGTATGTGCCGGGCGGCCTTGCCAGCTATCCGTCGAGCGTGCTGATGAACGCATTGCCTGCACAAGTTGCTGGCGTGAAGCGCATCGTTATGGTGGTGCCAACACCGGACGACACACTGAACCCGCTCGTGTTGGCGGCGGCCAAGCTCGCGGGCGTTACCGAAATATACCGGGTGGGCGGCGCACAGGCTATAGCTGCACTTGCTTTTGGTTCCGAAACAATTGCGCCAGTTGATAAAATCGTCGGCCCCGGCAACGCCTATGTGGCCGAAGCAAAACGCCAGGTATTCGGCACCGTTGGCATTGATAGTATCGCCGGACCCAGCGAAATTCTGGTTATCGCCGACAACAAAACCGACCCCCGCTGGATTGCCGCTGACCTGTTGTCGCAGGCCGAGCATGACAGCGTGGCGCAGAGTGTTTTGATTACTGACGACGCTGTTTATGCAAAAATGGTTGAAGATGCGGTGGAAGACCATCTTGCCGGGCTGGATCGGCGCAATATTGCTGCAGCCAGTTGGCGTGATTTTGGTGCGGTCATTGTTGTGGCTCAGCTGGAAGATGCCATTGTACTCACGGACCGGTTCGCTCCTGAGCACTTGGAGCTGGCAGTTGATGATGCCGAAGCCATGCGCCAAAAAATTCGGAACGCCGGTGCCATATTCCTTGGCCGCCATACGCCTGAAGCCATCGGAGACTATGTTGCGGGGCCTAATCATGTGCTGCCGACATCGCGCACAGCGCGCTTCTCAAGCGGCCTGAGCGTTTATGATTTCATGAAACGTACAACCTTTGTTGAGTGCGATGCGGACAGCCTTGGTCGCATTGGCCCGGCCGCGGCAACACTGGCGGATGAAGAAGGGCTTGGCGCGCACGCACTTTCTGTTAACATTCGCCTTGACGACGACAAGAGTTAAGTGAAGCCTTTAGCAAAGCATCTGTATGACCAGCCGTAAACTTATCGATGTCACCCTTGACCAATCGACCGTGGTTCGTTGGAGCGCGGACGTTGAGCACGAGCGGCGCATCGCGATTTTTGACCTGCTGGAAGACAATAGTTTTCACCTGCTGCGTTCCGCCGACAAAAGTTACGAAGGTCCCTACAAGTTACACTTGGGCACCATTGAGGGCAGACTGCAATTCGATGTCAAAAACACCGATGATCAAATTTTGATGAGCTTCCGGCTTGCGATGACACCGTTCCGGCGAATCATCCGCGAGTATTTTGCCATTTGCGACAGCTACTACGAAGCGATCAAATCAGCGTCTCCGTCACAAATTGAGGCCATTGATATGGGCAGGCGCGGGCTGCACAACGAAGGCAGCACTCTTTTGATGGAACGGCTGGACGGCAAACTTGAAATCGACATGCCAACTGCCCGCCGCCTGTTCACGCTTGTATGCGTTCTACACCTCAAAGACGGCAGGGGACCTCGATGAGCGATAGGCAAGCAGACAAACAAGGGAAAATTCAAAGCGTGCTATTCGTTTGCAATCAGAATGCTGTACGCAGCCCAATGGCCGAGGCGTTGGCGAACCGCCATTGCAAACGCAGGATTTTTGTCGAATCGGTTGGTTTGGTGGCCGGTAACCTGGATCCCTTCTCAGTTGCGGCCATGCAAGAAGAGGGCATCGACATTTCTGATCATACGCCCAAGCCAATTGGGTTCGTTGACACCGGCCTGTTTGACCTGATTATTGCCCTAACCCCCGAAAGCAGAGACCATATCGAAAAGACACGCGGTGCCGGAAAATTCGAACTGGAATATTGGCCCACTCCTGACCCTTCTGACGCGGAAGGTAACCGCAATCAGGTAATCGATAGTTACCGATTGGTGCGTGACCGGCTGGAAGTTCGCATCGCCGACAAACTCGCTTTCAGCTAAAATATTTGGGGATTCAATTCCCATTTTATCCAAAAAAGTTGCAATTTTCCCCATTTTCATTCGAAAACTGACGATAATTCCCTGATTTCCCCGGCAAAATGGTTGCTTTTTCGGGCCAACCTCGTCATGAATGTGCGCAAATTCACGGCCCTGAGAAGGGCGGCCCCATAAAGGCAGCCATGACAAGGAGACACAATGGCTAAAGAAGAAGTTCTCGAGATGCGCGGCACAGTAACCGAACTGTTGCCAAACGCTATGTTCCGAGTGAAGCTTGAAAACGATCATGAAATTTTGGGCCACACCGCCGGCAAGATGCGCAAGAACCGCATTCGCGTGCTAGCGGGGGACGATGTTCTGGTTGAACTCACGCCCTACGACCTGACCAAAGGTCGCATTACCTACCGCTTCAAATAAAAAGGTCGGTGGGCCATGACCACCAATGAATCCGAGAGTGTGCCAAAAGGCGCGCTCGTGCTCGCATCCGCGTCACCGCGGCGGTTGGACCTGCTTGCTCAAATCAACATAACGCCCGCCAAAATTGCCCCTGCCGATATTGACGAAACACCTGCAAAAGGTGAACTGCCCAAAGCATACGCGGAACGCATGGCGTGCGGGAAAGCGGCGGCGGTCACTCAGAATTATCCCGATCAATTTATTCTCGGCGCTGACACCGTTGTTGCCTGCGGTAATCGCATTTTGCCGAAAGCCGAATGCGAGGCCAGCGCACGCAAATGTCTGTCGCTTCTGTCTGGTCGCAGACACCGGGTGATCTCTGGCATTTCGCTGGTAACGCCCGGTGGCCGACAGTTGGTAAAGTCAGTCTCAACAACCGTTGCGTTTAAACGATTGTCCGATCAGGACACCGACCAATATATCGCATCCGGCGAATGGGACGGCAAGGCTGGTGGTTACGCCATTCAAGGCCTAGCGGCGCAGTATATCCGCTTCATTTCCGGGTCATACTCCAACGTGGTTGGCCTGCCATTATTTGAAGTGGGGGGCTGGCTTTCAGCTCACCTCGGAGCACACGGCCATGACTGAAGCGCCCCTTACCATTATCGAACCGGGTATCGGTGGCTGGCGCAGTGCAGATATCGACGATGACGGCCTGCCGACCGATCTGCGTTTTCACGACGACACGTCGCTTAGCGCGCTGGACGCCGTTTTCGCCGCGCGTATCACAACAGTTGATACCGCCAATGATTTGGCGTTCGCTGACTTGGGCGGCGGCCTCACGGGCTGCATGAACCTGCGGCGGGCAAAGTCATTGGTTAAAGGCGCTGTAACTTCCATCAGTGACTGCGTCACCGAAGGCCAGCGCCTGTTGGTGCAGGTTGTGGCAGAGCCCAGCACGCTGGAGGCCAAAGCGCTTACCATAACACCGCGCCCACGCCTGCTGGGCCGCTACGTGGTGGTGGAAGCCGGCATGCGCCGGCTGAATTTCTCGAAAGACCTGTCGCCGAAGGCCGTGAAAAAGCTCACCGCTGAACTGAAAGACATGGCCGAAAGCGCCGCTGTCATTGTGCGATCCAGCGCGGCTGGTGTTGCGGCAGACATTGTCGCGAAAGAAGCCCAAACACTGGCGGCTGTGTTTGAGGGCGCGCTGGACACGCCCGGCAAACTTTTCGCCCGCTCGCCGCTGGAAAAGACGTTATTGTCGACCCCGGCTGATGCCACCGCCATTCAGGTTGAAGGCGGCTCTGCCTTTGCTGAGGCCAAAGCCACAGCACAGCAGCACTGGCCTGATCTAGTGGGTAAGCTGAGCCTTTATAAAGGTGCACAAGCGGCGTTCGAGCATTACGGTGTTAATGAAGCCATTGAAGAGGCTCTAAGCCCGCGTATTGAGTTGCCCTCCGGCGGATGGATCAACATCACAGAAACACCCGCGCTAACGGTGGTGGATGTGAACCTTGGCAGCGCCCACAAAGGCCGCAGCGCCAGCGACGCCAAAGTGATTGTAAACCTTGAGGCGGCCCTCGCCACCCTGTACCACCTGCGTTTTCAGGACATCGGCGGGCTGGTGGTGGTTGACTTTATCGATATGACCGCCAAGGGAGCCACCCGCGAGCTGATGCAGCTGATCGAGAAAACTGCCCGTGCAGACCGCGTGCCCCTGCAGCACACCGGCATTTCCACCTTCGGCATGGTTGAATTTGCCCGTAAGCGCAGCGGTGTGTCGCTAAAGGGCCGCATGCAAGTAACCCTGCCCCCGCGCATGCGCGCCAGTAATGTGGCGCTTGACCTTCTGCGTCGGGGCGAACGCATCGGCCAGGAAGCTGATGGCGGTAACGGCGCGCTGATTGTCTCGGGGCCGGAATCCATCATTGGCTGGCTCAAGGCGCACCCAGCCTATGTTGACGAGCTTTCCAACAAGACCAAACGCACTGTAGAGCTTATGCTGGGCGCAAGCCCGGATGTGTTCCTGCGCAATTAACCAGAGAAATTCCTGTGACAAAACCAACCAATGCACCCACTAAAGCCAAATGCCCACACTGCGGCAAACCAACCGATCAGGCCTACCGGCCCTTTTGCAGCAAACGCTGTGCAGACGTTGATTTGGGCAAATGGCTGAACGAGCAATATATATTGCCCGGCGACAGCGAAATTCCCGATGATATTGGCGAAGAAAGCTGATTTTTATTAATCTAAAGTTTATATCTTGATTATCGCATTTGTTCGCTTATGTAAAAAACACAAAAAAAACAAAACAGCGACGGATCGACACATGAAAAAAATAGCCTTTCTGGCTGTGATACTGCTTGGCAGCCTCTCAGCCTCGGGGGACGATTCCCAAACCGAAGACATAGTTTTTAATAGCCACAACACACCTCTTGCCGGTTCAATTGTGTTTCCGAAAAGTGGAACAATCCACGCAGCCGTAGTGTTTGTACACGGTTCTGGTCCACAAACCCGGCCCATGCACTGGGCAAAACGGTTCGCGGCCCATGGCGTCGCCGCCCTTGTGTATGACAAGCGCGGCGTCGGCGCTTCAGGCGGCGATTATGAAAAAAGATACGCTGTCACGGAAAAGAACCTCAATCTGCTCGCAGATGATGCGCTTGCAGGCCTTAACGCCTTGCGCAACCACCCAAAACTCGCTGGCGTGCCACACGGCCTTACTGGCATCAGCCAAGCCGGATGGATTGTCCCCATCGCTGCGGAAAAAGACTCTGGCGCAGACTTTATGGTGCTATGGAGCGGCCCGGTTAGCAAAGTGAGCGAAGAAGACATCTACAGCAAATACACCCGTGACAAAGACGGGGAACGTGTGCCCAGCTACCAGGAAGCACTGGATGCCCGGCTTTTACCCTATATATGGCCAAGCTATTTGGGCAAAGACTCGAACCCCAGTGATAACCTTAAAACACTGGACATGCCCGGCCTTTGGGTCTTTGGTGAACGGGATGGCAGCGTACCTGTGGACTTGTCCATAGAACGATTGAATGTGCTGATAGACGCCGGGCACGCATATGAATATGCGCTTATGTCCAGCCTTGGGCACAATAACATGGGGGAAACCTTCAGCTATGTTGCCGATTGGATCAAGCGCACATCGGCGACATTATCTAGATAAGTCGGCGGGCGTCTAAAAAATGCGATTCACCGCTGGACACACCCCCGATTATTGGCTACAAGCCCCTTCGCATCTCGGGTTACCCACCCGAAAATATTCAGATGTGCCCGGGTAGCTCAGGGGTAGAGCAGCGGATTGAAAATCCGCGTGTCGGTGGTTCAAATCCGCCCCCGGGCACCATTCTAAAATTTCCCATCTGCATATCACCTAACACCTTGAATGGTAACGTGGTTTTTGCGGTTCTAAGTCCTTGATTTCTGATGTATTGCAGTCTGTGCTCAAACATCAATTTCAGCAAGGTTCTGCGGTGTTCCAGCTTGCCGGATGCCCATAGTTTCTGCGGGTTTGACCAAAACTGCATGGCGGTTCTAAGTGTATCGTCGAAGCTCTGCAACGGTTGGTGTGTTTTCGAAGCTTTTTCAGCCAGAAGAAGCTTTTCTCTCTCCAGCTTGGCGATACGCTTTTCATAGGCTGTAATCACGCTAGGCGTTGATGCCTCCACTATTCTATCCAATAACCCTTCAACCTGCTTTTCAAGTTTGCGCCTTTCTTGCTTGGCTGATGACTGGGCAGTCTTGGCAGTTTCCAGCCTGTATTCCCAAACCTGCTCCAGCATGGCTTTTGCCATCTCAAACAGCTTTGGTGTTGGCTTCAATGTGCCAAGAAGTGCTTCGAACTCTCCTTCAAGCTCATCACGCCTGATAGACTTGCCGTAGCTTGCGCAACCTTTGCCGTGGCAGAGGTAGTAAGGATAATGAGCACTACGGCCCTTGGTCCAGCAAGAGGTCAAGGGAGTGCCGCAATCTCCGCATTCAACAGCGCCGCGTAGCGGGAAGTCCTGATCCATATTCTTTCGCGCTGGTGCCTTGGCTTTACCCTGAAGGCGCTCTTGAATCTTTTCAAACTCCGCAAGTGTGATCAGGTTTTGTTTGCTGCCAACCTCGCTGTCTCCATGCTGGCCTATGATCAGGGATATAGCCCACGGTTCATACCCTACATATCCAGCATAAATAGGCCGGGTGAGAATATCTTTCACCCGCTGCACATGAACTGCGTTGTTTCCAGTTTTAGGGTAGTCAGGGAAACTTTCTAAGAAACGGGCTACTTCCATCTGCGTTTCAAACCGCCCGGATGCAAAACCTTTAAGCGCTTCTTGTAAGATACTGGCTATAGGTTCATCCCTTACAATGACCTTACCGCCGATGCCTTTAATTTTAACATGCTTGTATCCTGTGGGCGCGGTAAAGGGCCAGTAACCATTCATAAGTCGCCCGATCATGCGTGATTTTGTTGTTTCTGCATTCTTTAAGCGGAAGTGCTCGGCGCTTGATGCCTGCATATTTTCAAAATGACGGCTGTCTGCATCATCCCGGAACACCATATTAGGGCTAACCATAATGCCGCCAGAAGCAGCCACAGCATCCCTTAAATCCCAATGCGCCCGGATATTGCGGGCAATGCGGCTTATATCGTCCACGATTACAACGTAAGGACCAGCTTTGCGATTGGCTTTTAGAAACGCCAGCATATCATCTACGCCGGACCGGGATGTGTATTTACCGGATATATCGTCCCTGAAAGTACGGATGATCTCACATCCCAGATAAGCAGCATGGGCGCGTGTTTTTGTGTCTTGAGAATTCAGGCCATCGCCGCGTATTTTTTGCGACTTATCGCTAACGCGCAGATAGTTGATTGCAGGCATGCCGCTATAATCAGGAGCATCAAACGGATACATTAAAGCCTCTCTTTCGTTGCCGGGTCATGTGCACTATCCGCAAAATGACTGGTAAGTTTTGTATGATCTGATTTTACCACGCAATCACCTGAAACGGCGCACTCAGAGTCGATTATAGAGAGTTGTCCACAGGCGTTTTGCGTGGGGCTGAGGCCAAAGGCGATATCAGCAAACCCCATCATAATACCGAACAGGGTTTCGATCAGTTCGCGCTTTTGCTCAATAGGCGCGTCAGAATCTTCAAGAAACTGCATATAGTAATCATAGTCGATAACAGGCATTGCGGGATAGTTGCCCGGCAGGGTGATGCCGTCTTCAAAGTTCCATTCAATTGCATCACTGCCAGCCGTTTTATCTGCCATCATTTCTACTCACTCGTTATCGTTTTACGTCATGCTCATTTCCCTTCCATTGAATAAGAACATACCATGAACATTAATGTCTTAAATATGGTTTTTATTCAATGAAGGAATTGCGGTCATACATGGGTGTGCAGCATTATTTGCTGCGCTGTTGAGAGCGGCTTTGGTCATTGATTGCTTGCCGCCGCGTTTTAAAAGCTTCGCGCTTTAGCTGGATGGTGCGGTTATGGGCGCGCCGGGCCAGTTCAGCGATGCCAAGCAGGTCTTTGTCGCCAAAGCTCTTTGTGTCTTTAAGCTCACCGTCCTTGTCTTTGTAGGTTTTAGCAAACTCGGTATTGAAATAGTCTTTGTCCTTTACCTCGCGATGCCAGATAGAGGCTTTCAATGGGCCATCACGCAAGGTATCGGCTGGGCCGTTGCCCCTTTGAGGCGCTTGCGGCTCGTTTTGCTGTTCGTTTTGTAATGGCAAGCGTTGCTGCGGCGTTGGTTGCGGGTTTGTATTTTGTGTTTGATTTTCCATCATTTATCTCCTTAGCGTTTTTGGGTTTGTGTTTTCTTGTGTGTGTTTGAAGGTGCGGCGCTGGCGCGTTTTTGCTTGAACGCGTCCATGCGTTGTTTGACCTCTTGCGCTGTCGTGCTTTTGACTTTGCCGGGACCAGCCAAGCGGCGTTCTTTCTCCCACGCTGTATTAAAGGCTGCCTTGTCCGGCCCTGCCGCTATGTGGGGGCCGGGCCTTAGAACGGGTTTGGGACGATCACGCTTGACCATGAATGCCTGGCGGCGTTTTGCGCGCTCCAAGTCGGGCTTGCCTGCGCTAGCGCGGTTAAAATCACGGCGGACAGGTGTTTTATTATTTTCAACTTTACTGGTGTTGCCGGGCAGCGATTGGCGGTTTTGATGCGCGTAAGATGTGCCTGTGCGTTGCTGGTTTGGCTGAGAGGATGCGGGGCGTGGTTTGGGCGCGCTCATTTATTGCCCTCCACATACGACCATGTACCATCAACATATTGCGGGTAATCGGCATAGGCTGGAGGCACAGCCTCACGAATAACCTTACACCAGCGATGCCCGAACAGGGCTTTCACACGCACCTTATCTAAAGGTGGGTGATATGGGTTCGGGTGGAAACGGCCAGCGAGATAGCGCTGCTCATAGTATGGTTTGCGGTCCACATAAATCGGCAGCGGTACGCCGTCCATAAAGACATAGGCTTTATCAGCCGGGGTTTTTAATACTTCGTCAGGGGTGCGTAGGTGCCGTTGCTGCTTGCTGCGGTTTTCCGCCGCCATGCGGTGATGCGCGAGCTTGTGGGCTGTCTCTACCGGACTGGCACCATTCATCATCGCGTGAATGGCTTCCTTGCGGGCCATATCGCTGCGTCCTTGCGCTACCTTATCGTCATATTCCAGCGTTTGTGTGCCGAGCATACGGGACAGGTCGGTTGCGCTATGGATGTCCCTTACGGCGAAGTAAATCTGCACTGCCGCTGATGACTTGATGATGATTTCCGCATCAGGCCCCAAAGTTTTGAGTTGGGATGAGGCTTGAAGGACAACGACTGGACGAATGCCAATGCCAGCGCCGTAGGTAAATAGCTTTGTAACTAGCGGGAACTTACCCAGTTGCGCACACTCATCCAGTATCCATGTTTGACGCGGTGCTTGCGGTGCGCGGGATTTGTAAATCATTGCGCCGACGAACATGGCTTTAATCACCGCCCCCCACGCATCAATGAATTCAGCGGGCGGCATCATGTAGAAATTATAAGCCTGATCATGTTCGCAAAGCTGTGAGAGCGAGAAGTCGTAGGGCGGTGAGACAGAGTCCATCAAAACCGGATCAGACAGCGCCGAGAAGGATTTGAAAATCTCGCCCAATATACCGCGCATGCCGGAGCTATTCTCGTTCCGGTTGGCGGCGATCTCTTCTTCAATGCGTTTTGAGATTTCAAAGCCCGCTTCTTGCATCTCAAAAGCAAAATCGAGCCATGCTTCACTATTGCCGGGAATCAGGTTTAAAACCTCATACAAGCGCGGCAGCGTCAAAACGCCGTCCAGCTTAACGATGGTTAGAATCAAAGCTTCCAAGAATTCGCGTCCGCGAAGCTCAAAATATTCACTGGCATTACCGCCTGAGAGCGCGATCATGTTCTCGGCATAAACTTTGACATCTGCAAACAGTGTGGGGCTATCAATATGGATGTAATCAACCGGGTTAATCCGGTGTTTGGGCATGCCGTGCAATCCAAGTGGATTCCAATAGATGCAATGCTTGCCAAGCTGCGTCTGCTTTTGGCTCACATACGCGCATTCGCCCTTCATATCCAAAATTAACAGCGTCCCGCCATACATGCCGTCCAGCATGGTATAGGCCAGCATATCGCGTAATTTCCCGCCGCGCGCACCAGCCGTCAGGAGCGCGCCGCCCATGCCGTTCCAATAAAGCGGTTTGTTTCCGGCAAAGCCAACGAATAGGGAGTTATCCGTTTTCTCAAAGCATGGCTTTAGGCTGCTGTCATCGTGGTCAGTAAACCCGGCGCTGCCAAAGCGGTCTTCTTCATTGTCAAAATCAGTCATGTGAGCGCTTTCAAATGGACAAATAAAAAACCGGGCAGCGAACTGCCCGGCCTGTGATTGTGAGTGCCTTTAGTTCGCAGCGATCATCATGATAATCACGGCGATAACGACGACTCCGCCCCAAGGGAAAGACCCGTCAGGGCGTTTGCGAAAGACACTGAAACTGCCTCCGCCAACGCGGTCGAATTTAGCCATCTGTTTTCTCCTTTGATGACTGGGTTAAAAGATTCTGGCGGCAAGCGCGAAGCCACCAATGGTGATTGCTGTTGCAATGGTTGCGCGGGCTATTGCAAAGGTGGACAAAGCCACGACAACAAACCAAAAGACTTGGACGACCCAGTTGACCTCATCGCCATACTGGGATGTTGAAAACCCCAGTACCCACCCAATGCTCAGGGAATAAAGCGGCCCTGTTGCGAAAAACGCCGCCACGATTGCCGAGAGGTTCGCAATTGACTTGATCGATTTTTCGTAGATGCCTTTCCCGACATTTTTTGAAGCTGTAGACATATTTCTTTTCCCGTCGTTTGTTACGAACAGGGCAAAAACTGACACAGCTTTGAAGGGTACTTGGGGGGAACTAGGTGAAAATGAAAACGCCGGGCCTTTCAGCCCAGCGCACGTAGCAATGGCTTTATCAACGACTAAAATGCCGGGCGATATCAGGCTTGTCGATTTTGAAGGCCAGATCAATCAGTGTTAGCCGCGCGACCAACTTATATTGAGGGTTTTGTTTCATAGGCACATGGGAAAACCGCATAAAGTCGGACAACCAGCGGAATGAACCATCATCATTAAACGCATCATCAATCGCTGTGTCGCGTAATTCTACAGGCATACCAACAGCGTCAATTATAACCCCCTCATAGCCAAAGAGCACATCGGCCATCCAGTTTGGAATTTCCCGGCGCGTAATGCCAAGATTGGCCGTAGCAATCGCAAGCCGCCGGAAATACGGCTTACTCAAAAGCCTAAAATGGGGGGCACAAAAAATAACATTCGGTGCTTTACGGGCCGGAAAGCAAGGGCAGCGAACGATGCGCTTACATTTAAGGCAGCGGGAATAGTGGGGGTACTTCTCTGACATGGCGGTCTCCTGAATTAAACGCACTGCGCGCTATAAAAAAATCAGAGACACTTCCTTTAGGAGAGCCGCGTTAATCCTGCCCGCTGTCCAAACGATTAACAATGCGCGAATATTTGTTTTAGGGTGTTATGGAAGCAAGTTACGGGGCATAGTTTCTAGCCCCTTATAAACTATGAAGTTTTGCAAAACCGGAAATGTAAGAATGACAATCGGAGATACAGGCTATAAAGGTCAAAGTCAGTTTAGCCGCGCGGCCAAAATTGACGACTCTGTTATCATTCAGCTTGCTTATGCTTTTGGCCAAGGTTTTCCCTTGCCTCAAGCTATGGCGTTGACGGGATTGTCGCGAAAGACGATCCGGCATTATTATCAAGCCATGCGGGCGAGGCTTATGCAGCCGAAATTTAATCGTTGGCACGGTGTACTTGCCCTCTTGCCTACGATCACAGACCCGCAAACCACATTACTTGTCAAAAGCACATTCTTTGATCTCATGGCTGAATGTTACGCTAGCCATAAATGTTTTGAAAATTATCAATCTGGTAAACGTAAAACACGTCAGTGCCGGGCTTGCCCCTTGAATGGGAAGTTTAAAAACGCACTCACTCTTGCCGAGGCGTATACGGTTATTGATGAAGTACGCGGCTTTTATAAAAACATCGGTATACGGCGCGAAGCTGACCATGATCCTGTCTCACTGTTTCGTATGCGTTTAATGCATACTTCAACAGTTATAATCGTTCAGCAAAACAGCAAACGGCTCGAAAATGGCCTATTGGACCCGCAAGACCAAACCTTCCTATCACTTGGCATGCTGCTTGATATCATGCTGGAAGATTTGGCAGATAACCCACTCTAAATAATACTGTGCTCCAACCTTTCAAATCCACGCTTTATTGTAGATCGGGAAACGCCGTAGCGCCGTGCAACTGATGAAATGCTTTCACCGTTTTGCATGACGGATTGGTGAGCATGAGCGATTGCCTCAATATCCAGTTTGTACTCAGGACCAAGACGCTTACCGCTGGCTTTTGCGGCTTCCAGCCCGGCCAAGGTGTTTTCAACGATTATGTCCCGGTGGAACTCGGCAACCGCCGCCAGAACATGAAAAATCATCTTGCCGCTCGGCGTTGTGGTGTTGATGCCTTCGCTCATGGAGCAAAAATGAATACCTTCGTTGTGAAACCGGGTGAGAAGGTCGGACAGGTGCAAAACAGAGCGCCCCAATCGATCCAGCTTGAACACCACCAGACTATCACCGGGTTTAAGAAACTTGAGCGCTTCATCAAGGCCGGGTCGTTTGCCTTTGGCACCCGATACGCCGTGATCCTTGAAAATAGGTTCACAGCCTATGGCCTTTAACCCTTCAAGCTGCATTCTCAGTTTTTGATCTTTAGTGGAAACCCGCGCATAGCCGACCTTGCGCCCCGGCGCGTTGATGTTTGGCCAAACTTCCATAACGGCAATCTCGCTGTTGCATTGACGATCGTCTGCGGACAGGGGGCATTTTTGCGGCTCCTTTGGATGGTCATTTTCGCTAAGCCATTGAGATATGGCACTTTCGATATCACTGTATATTTCCATATTCGGGCACTTCTCCTTATACTCGTAGACGATCGTCCATGAGCATAGCGAAACTATTGAATTCAATCAGGAATTCAGGAGTGCCAAGCGCAGCTTATCCACAAAAAACATATCTTAGCGCCGAGGCGGATAGCGATTACGAAAATCGTAATAAATTTGCAACAATCAATCAAAACATGTATATTACACACCAATTAACGAACAAATGTGATGTTATGAGTCGTTCGATACGAGATATATTCAGCAGTACAACAAAAGGGGCCGCATTAGGTGCGATGATCCTCGGTTCTGTTGCATCTCCGTTTACGGCGTCCGCTAATGAGGCAGAAGCCGAAATCCATCCGGGCGTAACGGCTTCCTCAACAGTCACAACAACCGCCAGTGCGCGAGCAGCGGCAGAATTGTCTATAGCCATGCAAGAGGTTCGTGTGCGTGACTCTAGCAAATATCGTAAAGAAGTGGTGCGTACCGGGACAGCACGCGCATCTAATGATCGTATTGCTATTGCTATCTATGGCGCTGACAGGGATATGTTGCAGCAAGTTGTTCTCGCTGCCTATCAGGCCAAGCAAGAGGGCATAGATGTCGTAGGTATTGTTATTGGTCCTAAGAATGAAACAAAAGATATTGATGTTTTTGCAGATGGTGTCCGCACAACTAAAGAATCTGACATAAACTCTCTTTTGGATCGTGGGGCAACAGTACATCAAGTTGCCAAAATCACCATCGACCATGCGAATGATTATCTTTACAAACTTAAAGCGGCAGAACGCCGCCAAGTGGCCGATGCAAGTCCAATCGCGTTTGAGCGAGACTAATTCATAAAATTATGGAGCATTAATGGCGGGTACTGCATCCGCCTTTATATCGTGTGTTTGATCCGGGGTGACACTTGGCGCATCCGGTGCCTCGACACCTTCGGCAGCATAATTGAATGAGACTGTTACCGCCTTGTCATTCAGCGGCGGAGTATCATCTAAAGTGCTGGCGAAGCTAGTAGCGCTTGTAACAGGGTTTTCAGAAAACAGATTCATAGCTGCGTCAGAAGCACTAGCGTTCATGGCATCATCACCAAAAAAATCTAGCGCTTCCTCTTGTTCTTCTGCATTAAAACCATTTAATTCATCTACTTTTCTAACGGTATCCTGATCATTGCCCATTTCTGTAGTGACATTGTTTTGTGTGTCGTTGTTTTCAAATTTCAATTTTTCAGCAGCTCTCAGCTCGGTCTTTTCCCTTAAATCGTTTTCAACGTCACCTTTTCTTAGCTTATCAGCTTCAATGATATCCTTGATGGTATCTTCGTTGATTGCTGACCATTCATCTTCCGGAATACCCAGAATACGCAATGCGCGTTGCACTTCGGGGTCATCAAGATCAAGCTTTCCGTCTTCATCAAATTGACCGAGTAAAAAATTACCGGCACCGATGCGCTGATTTAACGTGTCTAATTCTTTATTTAAGTCTGCGATTTGTTCATTAAGCAGCAATAGATGAAGGGCAAGATCGTCTTTCTTGTCTTTCTTCTTACCGTTTTTATCATTGTCTGGGTTTGCGGCTTTTGCAGCAGCGGATGCGGATGTTTCCATACGGCCATGTGTTTCGCCATCATCGCGCATGGAAACAAACAAAGCGTCTTGCTCTTGTTCTTTAGAAATGCGGTTGACCTCGCCAACCTTATTATCTAGCTCGTCACTGTCTATCTTCGCCATTTTCCCCTACCGTCAACCTGTTCTGTTTTGTACTTATGCCCCGTCTTTTGCGGGTTTGATTTACAAGTATTTTGACAGAGAAAACTGAAGAAACCTTTGACTTTACTATCAATTTTAAGCGTTTTTTATCTATCTCTGGCTAAGTGAAGGTGAGTGCGGCATTTCCATATTAATTAGATAATTATTATGCCATGCAATGGCTGGATTACCCGGAGAAATTATGGCGCAATAACGCAATTTTCGGCTATAATATGCCTCATGACCGCCACCGAACGCATCCCTATTACCGAAGATATAATAAACACACTAACCGCACATAAAGAGCGTACGGGCTGTGCATCAATAGCCTTGATGAAATACGCCTGTGATCGGGCACCTGATGGCTTAAAGCCAATATTGATCGATAGTTGGCTCGCAAAGCGCATCAAAAGCGCACGAAAGGATCATGTTGAATATGTGTTGCAGTTATGGGTGAGCCTTGAAGACAATAAGACCGTAGCTATTGATGACACTGTGCGGGCCAAGCTTACATCAGAGCGCGACCGAACAGGCATACAAGTGACTTCGCTACTCAAAGGTCGAAAAGATGTACCCCGCGGACTGCGTACAAGCGTAGCCAGTAAATATATTAGCGGATGCCGCAAAACCATGCCCCAAGAACATTTAACATACCTATTGAAGGCATGGCGGGAAGAGCCTGATGATATTATGGCGTTACACGAGGTTGTGCTGGATAAACTTAAAGCCCATGAACAGCGAACTGGGCTTAATGCGCATGCATTACCGCACGATAAGCTCCACCAATCCCCCGGTGACTTCAAATGTGAAATGATTACGGCGTGGCTAAGCTGTGAAATCAAATCCGCACGTAGCGATTACATAAACTTTGTATTGAAAGCTTGGGAATCAGTGCCGAATAAGAATAAAGGTTCTGGCAAGTTGGCTGGGGTATTGCATGACACTAAAGTCGCTTTAACACCTGAAATGCTGGACCAGATCAAGACACAGCATCAGCGTACAGGCATTGATGAAAAAGCCCTGTTGAAAGGAGATAAAGATAAACCGAAGGGCCTAACCAGCCTTGCCATTCAATCATGGTTGCGCGGAAAGTGCAAAACAGTGCCGGAAGACCATTTCCGCTATGTCATGGATAAATGGCAGGCATTACCCGACAAACTACAATTGCCCGGATACAAACCCGGAAAACGCAAACAAACGCCGCGCCCGGATACTACCGAAATCCCGGCTGATAAGCTGGAGAAGTTGCGGCATTATCACAGCCTTGGTTACTTGCCGGGCATTGCGCTTGCAATGAGTGACAATAAGCCGAAGGGGTTGTCACCTTCTATGGTTGGAGGCTGGCTCCGCAATGTAACGACCAGAGCGCAGCCAGAGTTTGTGACCTTTGTACTGGACGCATGCCTTGCATTGGAAACGCACCCGCAAAGACCAATTTTACTCGATGATCAAATTATTGCGGGACTTGTAAATTGTCATGATGAAAGCGGGGTTAGCGGCGGTGCATTGTTAAAAGACCGTAAAGATATCCCGCAAGGAATGGGCAGGAGTACGATCAGCGCATGGATTTATGGCTATATACAAACCGCCCGTAAAGATCAGTTGGATTATGTGCACAAATGTTACCGCGAAATCCTCTCGCAGCAACGAAAAAAAGCCGCAGAATAAAACAGCACCCCGCCCCAGTTTCGTGTGTGGGGAAGGGACGAGGTGCCACTTATGGGGTGTGACTGCGTAAGTCAAACTGTCACCCCTAAGACGATATGAGATTTAAACTGGTTTGAGGTCAGGCTTTGGTTTCTCACCCCCAGCCTGATAAAGCTCCGTCAGCAGCGTGTGATAACGCACCGCATGCATCCATAGCGCCGAATGTCTGTTGATCTCAACTTGAGCCAACATATTCTCATAAAGTGAATATCTGCGCTCCAATGGATGCGCCAGGTCTTTATGCCGTTCCCTTAGACTACGCATGCCGCCGCCAATGCAATCAACCTGCATATGCAAACGGCTGGCTATGCCCGACATGATGCTCATGTCCTCTTTCAAGGTTTCCTCATCGTCATATTTGGGAAGGTGAGGCTTTGTATCTATCTCGAAAGCTTTATCCAAAAGAAGGTCAGCCATAAATGCGACCTCCCCGTACTCAATACTGTTTCCTATACTCATTACTATACTCCATACACGTTTATTATTTTTATAAAGAAGTAGCTTTTTACTACCTATTAGTGTGTTTTTAGATGTTTATATCAAGAATTGTCAAGAAAAATGTTGTTTAAAACTACCTAAAGGTGTATTTGTAGAAAAAAATAATAAGAAAAGCACCTGACATGAAACAAACAGCATCACAGTTAAGAAGCGCGCGCGCCAACCTAGACCTGAAACCCAAACATGTTGCAGATGCGGTGGGGCTTTCCGTCAAAGGCATCAGAGATATTGAGCGCGAAAAGGTCATTCCCTATAGCTCGACCATAGAGCGGCTTGTCGATTTTTACGAAAATGCAGGAATCGAATTTACTGAATACGATGGTGTAAGAAAACGGCCTGAAATAACCTCCAAAACCTACCGTGGGCAAAGCGGCTTTCTTGATTTTGCGCGTGATGTTTACCAGACGACAAAGCTGGAAGGTGGCGCTATATGCGTATCAAATGTTGATGAGCGCCTATGGGATAAATGGATGGGAGATTTTCATCATCAGTATCTACGGCAGATGGGTGCTCTTGATAACATCAAGTCAAAAATAATAATTCGTGAAGGCGATACCTATAAGGTCGCCTATTACGCGGAATACAGGTCTGTGAAACCGGAAGAATTCGGTTCAGTACCTTTCTATGTGTATGGGAACAAGGTGGCAATGATACTGTTCAGTGAAACAGATGTCATTGTCGTGGTTATCACCAACAGAGAGATTGCTGAGGAGCACAGACTGCTGTTTGAGCGCCTGTGGCAATCCGCCCATACAATGGATGAACAACAGATACGATGATTTTAAAACTGACATTATAGACCTTTTATCTCGAAAGCGCGGCGGCCATGTGGAACGCTGGCTGTATTCGGATATTGCGCGTGATGAAGTAACGGGTTCGGCGTTGTGGAGCGCATTTATCCGTGCCGCAAAGAATTATTATGTTCTGCCGAATGAGGTTGCGCTGATAGAAAACAGCAGTGCATTGCTTTCTAATCGTTTCAACAAGTTTGATACTATTGTTGATTTAGGGGTTGGTAGTAAGCAGTCGGTTACGAGTAAAGTACTTCCTATTGTAAAGCATGCTACATCAGCAAAAAACTATGCTCCAGTTGATCTATCCAAGGCCTATTTGCGGGGTGCTGAGGAAGTTATTGAGGCAAACACCATCTTGGATGTAAAGCCTACAAAAGGTAACTTTTTTGAAGATGATTTAGAGTTGCCGGGCCGTAATCGTTTGGCGTTGTTTTTTGGTGCAACGATTTCAAATGTAGATGCGATGGAGGGAGAGGAATTTCCGCAGCAAGAGATAATACAAAAGCTAGGGCATGTCGCAGGTCTTCTTAAAAATGATCACGACAATTTATTGCTGGCTTCTTTTGACTCAAATGCCGACCCGGCCAGCATCAAACATGCGTATGAGGACGCACACTGGAAACGCTTTGTCGCTAATCTTAGCTATTCCATGGATGCAGTACTGGATATCAAGGGTAATTTCCGCCCCTCTGCGTGGCACCATGAATCTGTATGGGATGATAAAGCCAAAGTGTTACACCATATGATAGTGGCCAGTGAAAATCAGAATTTTGAAATTGATGGTCAAGAATTTGATGTAAGGAAAGGTGAGCGTTTCGTGGCTATCAACTGCTTTAAGTTCCCGGTGGAATGGTTTCAGGATATGGCAAGGGAAGCAGGTTTTAATGTTGAGAAACCATATCATGACCATCAGCAGCGCATGGTCATTCAACCGCTGCGGATATAACGGTGCAAACCGACCCAAGACCCGGCGCATTGAACGATACTGCACTTTATAAGGCCAATCAGCATCGATAAAATTAGCAAACAGAGCGTTATTATCACAAAAATGAACCACTACAGACCAAATCAACCTACACAGACAAACCAAATTTACAGCTAACGCAAGATGTGCGTGGGGTAGTACCCACGCATCTTGTGCTCACGGCGCTACGCTTGTTCGGCAAGGGGAACCAAATGGTTCCCCGTTGCATCCCCTCCAGTTAGGAAAATTCCATAAATAAAATAATTTATGAAAATAGCCTATTAAAAAATGCTTTAAAAACAATTCATTATAATAAAAATGGACGAAAAAAAATTATTAAATTGAAAATAGTCCAATATGATGTAATCATAATTGAAAGAAATTGTAAGGTGTAATGTATGAGTCAGAAAAATCAAGAATGGGTAGCGGAGAGTATATTGCAGCTGGCTCGGTTAGGGATGGCTGGAAAATCTGCAGATGTCCAAAAATATGTTCGTCGGGTTGTTCGTCGGGCGCGAGAACTTGATGCGCCGTTGGCAAAGAAGCTGTCAGAATTAGTGGCAGCGTCTGGTGGGGCTACATTGAGAGATGCCGCTGCATCATCGTTGCCAGTCGATACTGATACGCGATTGAGCTTAGCTAAATATGAATATCCCGTGAATATAGAAAAAGAGCCTATTTTAACCAAGAAAATTGCAAACGTGATTGACCAAGTTCTCAGGGAACGAAGCGTTTCTAAAAAATTGCTAGAAGAAGGCCTACTTCCCACTAGATCAGTTATCTTTACAGGCCCGCCGGGTGTAGGAAAGACGTTCTCTGCACGTTTCATAGCAAACGCTCTCAAAATGCCATTAGTGACGTTGGATTTGTCGGCAGTCATGAGCAGTTTTCTTGGTAAGACCGGAAATAACCTAAGAAATATTTTAGATTACGCTAAGACCCACCAATGCGTGCTTTTGCTGGACGAATTTGATGCGATTGCGAAGCGCCGTGACGATGAAACTGAAATAGGAGAACTTAAACGCCTAGTAACCGTTCTACTTCAAGAAATAGATGAATGGCCGGGCGATAGTTTATTAATTGCTGCGACAAACCATGGGGAATTACTCGATCCAGCGATATGGAGGCGTTTTGATGTGGCCGTAGAATTTTCAATGCCTTCTCCAGAGATGTTAAGAGCGGCCATAGAAGAAGATTTCGCATCCGACTGGCAAGGGGTTAAGGCAATCGGATCAATTTTAGAGAAGATATGGTCATCATCATCCTTCAGTGATGTAGAGCGAGATATTGCACGGATTCGTCGCAAGGCTATCGTTGATGGAGTAGCTGTCTCAGCAATTGCTGCAGAGATGCTTAGTGAAGAGATCAGAAGGCAACCCTTGAAGGAACGCAAGAAAATCGCAGTAGCTTTATTTGAAACCGGATTGTCGGATCATAGTAATTACAAAATTACGGGTGTTTCTAGAGATGTTCTGCGGAAAATGAGAAAGGCGGGACTCTCGCATGGCGGATAGAAAATACCTAATAGGCTTTGGTGAAAGGTTAGTTCAAAATATTGACATACCTACAGGTGGAGCAAAAACGCATCCATATACTTATGAGATTGCAAAACAGCGCCTTCAACCGAAGCTTAGGTCGTCGGTAGATGTTGTTTCTTCTCTTCGTGATGTTGCCTGTCCAAACGATGAGTCAGTTATTTCGATTTCGTTGCATCCTTCTTATCTTGCGAAGTCATATTTTCCGGGACCATTATTCAGAGAGCTAGGTTTAAGGTCGGTCGGTAGTCGGGCAAGAAAAATTCGCCCCGAAATACTTACAGATAAGCGTTTGCCACCAGACGCAATGTTGACTTCACCAGAACTTTTTATCGCAGGACAACGAGCGGCATTTGATCGATTTTTAGATTTTTTAAGCAGTGATCAACTATCTGAGCAGTCGAAGGACTGTGTTAGAAGAATTGAAGATATACAGCCTCTTGATGGTTCAAGGTTGCATTCGCTTAAATCCGAGAGTGAGAACGTTGCGCTTGAAGTGGTTCTTCATGATGATGCGACAGACGAGAACTATATTGTCTCTGGTTTTGGTGAATTCCTTGAGGAATTCAATCTGACGTCAAGTCTTCAAAGGCGCATTCATTCAAAAGGTTTATGCTTTCTTCCTGTAATTACTCCAAAAGACGTGGCGCAGAAACTTACTGAGTTTTCATTTGTACGGGTCGTACGTGAAATGCCGAGGTTGAGAATCAGTGAACCCGTGTTTCGACGGACCTATATGCCCGGTGGGTTTCAAGTGAACTTACCCGATGAAGAGGCGTTAGACCCAAATATCAAAGTGGCAGTCTTTGACGGGGGGCTGTCAGAATCTTCTCCTTTAACCCGTTGGGCTACTCCGAGAAGTGGCTCGGATACCGGACAACCGAGTGATGATGGGCTGAAGCATGGCAACGATGTAACAAGTGCTTTGTTGTTTGGACCGCTTAATGCATTGGAACCGCCTCAACGACCCTACGCTAATGTTGACCATTGGTGTGTTGTAGATAATGCAATTGAAGAAGCTGACGCTTATCAATTATACGACACACTTAGTCGCATCACTTCTGTACTACAGCAAAACGAGTATGATTTTATAAATCTAAGTCTTGGTCCGGACCTTCCCATGGAAGATGCCGAGCCGCATGCTTGGACTGCCACCTTGGATGAGTACTTAGCGTCTGGGCGTAGTCTTATGACAGTGGCTGCAGGCAATACTGGAGAAGATGACTGGGAGTCTGGTAATGCTCGCATTCAACCGCCATCAGATGCGGTAAACGTCTTGAGTATTGGAGCAGCAGATAGCCAAAATGCAGATTGGCGGAGAGCACCATACAGTTCAATTGGTCCAGGCAGGAGCCCAGGATTCGTTAAGCCTGATATAGTTGCGTTCGGTGGATCAGGGGATTACCCTTTTCATGTTTTAGACGCTGATGACCCTTCACGCAGTGTGGGGACACAGGGAACCAGTTTTGCCTCTCCATTCGCCCTCAGGTCTGGTATTGGAATTAAGGCACATTTCGGTGCTAAATTGGGGCTTTGTGCTATCAAAGCACTGATGGTTCATCGTGCAGATTCTCGCCCAGATAAAAAGATTGAAGTCGGTCATGGACGGCTTCCAAGTGAGTTGGATGATATTGTTATTTGCTCGGACAGTGAGGCCCATATCGTGTTTCAAGGCATGTTACCTCCGAGGCAATATATGCGCTTTCCTATCCCGATACCATCCGAAACAATATCGGGTATGGTGGAGATAAAAGCGACATTTACTTTTATGGCGGACGTCGATCCGCAAGACGCGTTGAATTACACACGATCTGGACTTGAGGTTCGAATGAGGCCTGACACCAAGCATGAATTAACCGATGGTTCGTCCACACACGATTCTAAGACATGGTTCCAAGCTAAAGACTATTATCAAAGTGAGGCAGGCCAAAGGTCTGATGCCCATAAATGGGAAACCACGGTTACAAAGTCATCTCGTTTTCGTGGATCGAGCCTTAGAGACCCAGTTTTTGATGTTAAATATCATGGGCGTGAGCAAGGGCGAGATACTAGTAACATGCGACCAATTCCCTACGCATTGATCATTACGGTATCGGCCAAAAAAGCGCCTACATTATACAACGACATCCTCACCAGATACCGCACACAACTGGAAATGGTGAGACCACAAATTGACGTACCCATTCGAGTGCGTCGTTAAATCACGAAAGGAATTACAAATGGTTGACAAGAAAAAAATTGTAGATGCTAGAGCGGATGATGACGGGGACATTACGGCAGTAAGGTTTGACGGAAACACCAACTTTACATCAGTTGAACGTGCAATCCCGATCGCAGATAGAGATGGTATTGAAAATGCTCATGTGGTTCGACGTCGAGGTGCAAAAACCCATCTCCGCACAAACCCTGATGGAAGCCATAAAAACAATTTGGACGATATGGCCGGAGACAACTAAATTTAGTTTTCCATACTAGGATGAAAAGTCACATATAGACAATATAGCTAATCGTCTTTGCTGGAGACGTGATCGCAGTATCCGCACAACATACTGTTGTCTATAGATATATTATTGACGCTTAATTGGGTCATGCAGCGAGCACAATCTCCTTGGATTAAATAATCACAGAACCAGCAGCCGTTTATGCTTCCCCCTTCAATGTAAGTAGCACACCCGCACTCTGCCCGTTAATCAGGCCAATCTAAAGCAATGGTTTGATGATTTTGAAGACTTAGGCGGCGATGATCTGATTAAAGCAACCTATTTGGCTAATGATGTTGGTTATAGCATTGATGATATTCTTGACCGTCTGGATGATATTATACTCTTTGAAGGCACAGCCCTTGAATACTCAGAAAGCTATATCGAGGATACGGGCCTCTTAAATGAAATTCCTGAAAACCTTCGTTACTATTTCGATACGGAATCTTTTGCGCGTGATCTGGTTCTTGGCGGCGATATCTGCGAAACTGAAATCAACGGTACAAACTATATAATTCAGTCTTTTTAGGGGCGCGTACCTTCGTCTAAAATTGACAATCTTTGCCAAAGTATGTCATAATTAACATTGAGAAATGGAGATTTTGATATGGCTACTATGAATGTTTCACTGCCGGATGAAATGAAAAACTGGGTTGAGGGGCAGGCTCAAACGGGCCGATACAGCAACGCCAGTGATTATGTGCGTGACCTTATCCGGCACGATCAAGAACACAAAGACAAGATAGCTCATATGCAAACGCTGGTGACAGAGGCGTTTGAAAGCGGCGAGGGCAAGAAATCCATGAGTGATATTCTGGACGAAGCGCGTTCTTTAACAACCGCTTCATCATAAATCGTGGCCTATAAACTCAGTGTCAAAGCCGAAGAAGATATTCTCCACATATTGCTGGAAGGTATGCGGCTGTTTGGCCCAGATCAGGCCGAAAAATATCACGTTGGGCTGGAGCAGGCATTTGAGTTTCTTGCAGCCAGTCCCAAGGCGGCCAGAGAGCGCGTTGAGATCAATCCGCCAGTGCGAATTCATCCCTACGGTTCTCATATGATTGTGTATGTGATCAAGCCCTCTGGTGATGTTTTCATTCTGCGTGTACGGCATGGCCGCGAAGACTGGATAAGTACTCCAATTTAAGGGCTTCGCTCCTCGTGGCGACAAGGGTGCATCCCCAAAAAATGGCCCATAAATATCCATATAAGGCATATGGGGTAAAGCTTGTCGTAATTCCAAGGAAGGACCGTTTCAAACCCTCCAAAGCAGGCTTGGAGGTTTGAAGAAAAGTGTAGTGCTTGTTTATCCGGTTTCCGCTCCGGCTGTGCTGAAAAGCGGCCTCGGCTTCTGTGAAGGCCGTTTTCATCCCATCCGAAGCAGAAACCTCGTGTCTGGACCTATGATCGATAATATTATCGCTCCGGCCCAGTGTCGCGTTTTGGTGTTCGGGGTTGGTGTGAGGGTTCCTGTTGTCGTCTGATTTCTTTGAAGGCATTTAGGCGCTCAGTTTGGCTGGCGGAAAGCTTCGGCTCCGCCTTCGCAGCTTTATTGAATGATGGGCTGAGTGTTCGCGTTTCATCAATAGCCTGTGGTGGTTGCCTTCGGCGCGGGCGTTTTACTGGCGCGGGGTGCTGTGTTTCAATCTGCGTTATGGCTATACGGTCTTGGCTGATTCCCTGTTTTTGGTTCTGCACTTGAACCAATTTTTGCTTGGCGGCGCTTACCAGTTTCTTGCGTTGCTCCATATGCCGGAATATTAGTTCATCTTTGGCGGCACGATCTCGCCGCAAAGATTGCAAGGCATCCATTTCATTGCGCTCACGGATGCGCTTATACTGGCCGTTCACGCGATCCCACAAACCTTTAGTGCCACTGCGAAAACGCGCTTGCCTTCGTATGGCTTCGGCTTGCTGGCGGGCTTCCATCATTTTCTTTTGTTCAGCACGTTGTTGCCGTTGCTTGGCGATCATGGCTTGCTTGTCTTTTTGCAATGCTTGGCGTCGCACCTGTTCTTTCTGCGTCAGCTCCACATCAAAGCGGTCCAGCATGCCACCCATATCCTGCGCAATGGCAGCTTTGGTTTGCTCAAGGCTGGGCAGTTTGGTTTCATCACCCAACCGAGCGGACAAATCTTTTGGTTTTACGCCTGACCATCTTGAGAGGGAATAAGGTTTTCCATCCATATCCACGGCAAGAAAACCGCGCCGATCACCACGGGCAAGGCGGTATCCACGTTCTTCCAGTGCATGGGTGAAGGCGGCTTTATTGTCAGAGATAGCCCAAGCATCTTGCAAGGCTGCTTTTATATCTCGCGGGTCTTTATTGTTACGCTTGGCATGTTGCCATTGTTCCAGCGTGAAGTTGCGCGGGTCAGCATTACCGGACTTGGATAATCCATCCGGCATTCTCCAGCCATGTTCCAGATACAGATCGCGGGCAATGTCCTGCATTTTATTCTTGGTGAAGGAGAGCTGCTTGGCTTTCATTTCCTCGGCATCAATACGGGACCACACTGCATGGGCATGGCGGCGCACCATACCGTCAGCGCCTTCTTTTTCATGGAACACCACGGCGCGGGGCTGGCCGTTCAAGCCCAGATCGTTTTCGATACGGTTAATGGCGTTTTCAAAATCCTGCGTAGGCACCTCAACATCAGGTGGCGGGTTCAGGCTCAGGGAAAACAGGAATTGTTTGCATTTGGTGGCTTTGCTGACCGCATAAGCTTCCTGCAACGCACCGTGCAGATCATCAGATACAAACCCGCGCAGTTCGTGCACCTCTACATGCTCGTTTTCATCTTTCATCAGATGGTGGGCGAGATCATATGCTCCGCCGCGTTGGTTGCCGACAAGGATCATTTTGCAGGCAGCCCCAATGTTCGAATGAGAGCAAAGCGCATGTGGCTGATATCAGTGCAAGCCTGTTCCAGCCTCTCGGTCAATTCCGGTGTAACGGGCAGTGCGCCAATCTCGGCAGCTTTGGCAATACAAGCCATATTCCGCGCTAAGTCAGAGGCACCAAGGATAGCCAAGACCGTTGCAGCATCGGTTTTAGTGATGTTGGCGTTCTTGGTGCTAAACAATTGCCCCTTGATATAGCCGCCCAATGGTTGACCTTTGGCCCGGCGCAGCAGTTTGGCTTTTTCTGCCTCGGTCAGGCGAAGGGAAAAGGGCGCTGGCTTCTTGGCTGGTTTTACGGTGAAAGGCTGGTTCATAGCTCCAGCCTCTCAAAATCAATATCTGCATGTTTTAGCTGATGTTCCCAGTCTTGCAATTCTTCAAACAATTGGTTCGAAGTTTCTCCGCCCGGGCGCACCATTAAACAGCCCCGCCTTGTGCGGGGTTTTTTAATGGTTTCTGCGGTAGCGGAATTGACCATGGTTCATACCGAGCGCAGCGAAGGTGGCGAGCAACGCCGAGCCTAATCCGCCAGAACCATCGTGCCCGGATTTTCTTTGTCTTGGGCACCACTTAAAAAAGCCAGTCTTCGGACTGGCTTTTTTAATAACTAAACACAATTTGTTGTTTAGTAGTGAATTACGATGCTAGTAATCAGTTCGCCTCTTAAGCGCCCAAACAAACGCTACGACCCACAAGATAATAGTGAAGGCAAAGATGTTTAACATCAAAATAGCCTTCCAGTTTTTATGCCTCGCGCGAAAGGCTATGAATGTAGGCGCAACATATGCAAGCGCTAACATGACGATAGTAACTATCTCAGAAGGATTGCTGGGACCGGCTGCGAATCCATAAGCCTGCCCCCAGGCAGGAACACTTATCAACAGCATAAATTGAACGAGTAGCAATCTCATAAGAATCAACCGTAACCGCACTTTACATAGGCGTCGTGTATACAATATTATGCTAAGATAACCGATTTTTAAACTAACTTTTATTATGCTGATTGTGGGGGCAGATCGATAAGTGACATACGGCAAGCGAAAAAGTAATCATCAACCATCAGAACAAGCAGCCGAAGCAATGGATGACTTTCTTGATGATAAGCAATCAACATCACTTGCTGAATGGTTTGGGGCCATTAGATTGCTATTCGTACTATTATTTATGATACTCAATCCGCTTAATTGGAAAAACATCAGTAGAGCAGGATACTATTATTGGCTTAAAAGAACGAAACAGTATGAAAAATTACTAGGAATTTGGGATAAAAAAACACCCACAACCTCTGTCGGCAAGATCGTCAAGTCATTAGAAATGACTGACTGCTATATTCAGCTTGAAAGATACACAGAAGGCATAAACTGCCTAAAAGGTCTTAGCGAACAAATTAATGCTTGCGAGAAAGATGATGAGTGGAAGGAAAGAAAGCATAGAAAGTCTAACTTTTACAGAAAGACTATTTATGGCCTTGCAAAGTTACCTATTAAAAAACAAAGCAGTAAAAAGTAAAGCTCTCTTGTATTTATAGCATAATTTATCGAGCGGCAGTTCGCCAATCATCGGGTAACCAAGGAATATTGTATCGAACTGCCTCTATTGCTAAAGCTGACACAATATTTCTGCGGCTTTAAGCAAAGTGTCATCGTTTTTAGCAAAACAGAGCCGTATCACTTTATTATTTTCAAGATAATCAGCCCGTTGTTCCGATTGGTAAAAAGGGCTGAGAGGAATGGCGGCAACGCCTATTTCTTTCGTTAGCCACTCACAAAACTCACGGTCACTCAGTGTTGATATGGTTGAATAATCCAATAATAAGAAATAGGTGCCTTTTGATGGTAGTATCGTAAAACGAGAGCCTTGCAGTGCGGTAGCGAGTAGATCTCGTTTTTGTTGATAAAAACTTGCCAAACCAGTGACATGTGATGGCTGCTCTTTCAGCATTTGTGCAATCGCGATTTGTGCAGGGGTGAAGGTGCAAAAGGTAACATATTGATGTACTTTTCTGAACTCGGCAGAAAGCTCGTTTGGTGCGGCGCAGTAGCCCATTTTCCAGCCGGTACAATGAAAAGTCTTGCCAAAACTAGAGACGACAAAGGCGCGCCGGAATAACTCAGGGTACCGTAAAACACTCTCATGCGGCAGGCCATCAAAGGTCATGTGCTCGTATACTTCGTCGCTGATGACATATAAATTATGTTTTTCCACCAATGCCTGCAACGCACTAAGATCAGACGCGCTAAGTATTGAACCTGTTGGATTGTGCGGGTTGTTAATGATAATCGCGCGTGTATTGGCATTAATGGTTTGCTCTACCACCCGCCAGTTTATTGCATAGCTTGGTGCCTCAAGCGCGATATGGCGACACACGCCCCCTGCAAGCTCAACGGCAGGTTCATAAGAGTCGTAGGCAGGGTCAAAAACAATCACTTCATCATTTTTGCGCACAAGGGTTTGTATCGCCACCCATAATGCTTCAGTTGCCCCTGACGTAATAGTAATGCCCTTCAGGCCATCGAGTTTTTGCTCTGCAGTTAATTCAGTTTGATACTGCCTGTGCACCATTTCGGCAATTTGCGTTAACAATTCAGGCAAGCCATTTGAGGGTGCGTATTGATTTTCCCCCTCACTAACGGCTTGGTTAATTTTATCTTTCAAAAAAGCGGGCGTATCAAATTCAGGGAAGCCTTGAGCTAAATTAATCGCCTGATGCTGGTTCGCCATTACCGACATTTCAGTGAAAATACTGGTCTCTAAATTTGGCAATTTACTGGTAAAAGCAGATGACACCAAAGGCTCCTGTGATTTTATGAGTGAGCTTGCTTAAGTTCTTTTGCAAACTCTTTGCAAAAAGCAAAACTATTGAAATTCAACGTACTAAGCAACCTGACACCAAACGTTATAAAAGCTCATACATTGTTGTTTTCCTTGATAGTGAGAATGTAAGTAAACTATTTGAAGATAGCTTCTACACCAATCAATGGGTGAGAATTTTTATGCCTGCCGTTTTATTGAAACCGTTGGCCCCTTTCCTGAGCGTGTAGCGTCACTCCAAATCAAATAGCATCAAACCAACTGCTGCGGAATTGAACACGGTTCATACCGAGGCGAAGCTGAAGGTGGCGAGCCCGGAGAATTCTTGGCGAGCCTAATCCGCTAGCGAAGTTGTGCCCGGGTTCTAGGGGTTCGGGTACGATTTAAAGAAAGCCCCGCCTTTTGGTGGGATTTTTTTGGAATGTGCTCCAACCCTAGCCGAGCACGCAAACCCTCGTCAGGCCTCTTGCTTCTATTCTGTTGCTGCAAGAGTTCCATGAATTACCGCTACTAGTTCGTTTGCTAAGGACCACGGAGATACTGTTCCCGAGTGAGACGCAATAAAAATGGCGAGGCCGCTTTCTGGGAACCGCCAGAACTCGGCTTTACCGAAGTAGCTAATCCCGTTGTGCCAAACTAGCTTACCTTCCGCGCGCTCCGGAACAATGGACCAGCCATATCCATAATAGTAGCCGGGGTCTGTTTCTGGCACATGGATACCAAATAGCTTCTCTTTAGATTTCTGAGATAACAACGATGTATTCATAAGCACACGATGCCATTTCATCATATCTTCTGGGGTACTAAGGACGCCGCCGTTGCCAAACAAATGCCAATTTTCGTCGCCATTCTTTTTCAAGATATCAAGTGCACTGTATAATCCGGCATGCGGTTCTATCAGTTTTGGTATATCTCTGCCTGACCAATTGGGCCTGAAATAACCGGTTGAGAACATGCCTGCCGGTTGCCAAAGAGCAGAAAATAGATAATCCTCGTAAGATTGACCGGTGACAGTTTCGATGACGGCGGCAAGAAGGCCGTATCCGACATTCGAATACCGGTAGCCTTTGCCTGGCGGTTGCACTAGATTACTAGACAAGGCTCTCTTGATGAAATTTTCCTTATTTATTGCTTCTTCGTCACGGCCAAGATGACGCCTGAAACCAGCTGTATGGGTCAAAAGCTGATGGAGCGTAACGGAGCCTTTGTCGCTACCAACCTCAGGGAAAAATTTATCCAAGGTATCTGTAAATGATAGGCGCTGTTCCTGTTCTAGCTTTACAACTGCGGCGCCCGTAAATTGTTTTGTCACTGATGCTATGTCGACGACAGTCGTGGAATTATAGCCGGTTTTACCCGCTTCAGCATCGCCAATACCTTGTGAATAAATCATCTGTTCCGCACTTGAAACAGCGACAATACCAACAAATCCTTTTGATTTGGCGTTTTTCAAAACTTGGTCGATACTTCGTTTATTGATGAAATTCGAATCATCGGCGGAAGCGGCTTCGACAACCCAAACAAAACATGTAATCATCGTCGTAAGCGTAAATAGTTTAAACATTTTCATATGATCCTCGATGTGGTTTATTTGTAACGACAATGGTGCCGTCATTGGTTTTCACTAACCACTGACCCGCTTGGTTGTCCTGAAGAAAAGGTTGAGAAACGTTGCTAAACGTTGAGAAGGCGTCACCAGATTTGTCTGAAGCCAAGAAAATTCGGATTGGCGCAGCAACACTTGACGTACGGAAAAATCAGGTATCAGTCGCTGGCGTTACAAGCCAAATTGAGCCACGACTTGTAAGGGTGCTATTAGCGTTATGTGAAAATGCTGGCGAAGTCGTTAGAAGGGAAGATCTTCTTTCGGTGGTTTCGACACTGCCATACGCAGGAGACGAATCTTTAACCCAAGCTATTTCAAAACTTCGTACAGTCTTAGGTGATAAGTCAAAAACACCGGGATACATCAAAACAATTCCACGGCAAGGCTATCTTCTCGTGGCTCCGGTAAACGCTGTAGATGCACCCCACAAAGAAATTGTTTCTTATGCCAGCCGCTACCCCAAACAATTGCTGATAAGCGCAATCATTGTTCTTCTTGCATCCATTGCAATATGGACCGCGTTGTGGCCGGAATATAACCCTGAAATCGAGCTCATCGAGAAAAAGGATATCGAATTCATTGAGCGCGAAACGAAATGAGCGCCTAATTGATTATAACACACTCACAGATGATCCGCTTGTGAGTGGACACGCTATTGGATTGAAAACCCGCATGTCGGTGGTTCAAATCCGCCCCCGGGCACCACTAAAAAAGCCGCTCCTTCTGAGCGGCTTTTTTATTCTGTTGCTGTCCAGTTAATAAAGTACCTTCACTACAGCACCATTTTGTTACTCACGTGCTGCACTTTCAAACCAGGCCTTGAACATCGGTGCCGCAGCTTCGGAGTAAAACAGCACCTCATGTGGTACTTTTCGCAGTGCCATATTCTGACTTGTAAACGCCGTGAATTGGTTCGTTGTATGACTCGGCTCCGCACTAGAACGCATCCAAGCTTCTAAACCCGTTTCCTCTTCAGCAGTTGTAAGTATCCAGACAAGCATCAACTCGCCGTCTCGGTATACAAATTCAGCCTTCCTCGGCAGGCCGTTAAAAGAAAAACCTTCACAGTTCAACTGTAGCTGTCGATCCTTAGTGCCTGGAATTTGCGCTGGGGCAATTACTTGTTCGCTAATGCTATCGCAGTGCGCAGACAACTGCTGGCGAGCTTCTACGAGAGGGACTTCAAAGTTAATAGCGTCCGGCTTTAAAGGAGCGCCTGCTTGCGCAGAACAGCTAAGGCTCATCAATAGTAGCATCGTCGTCATTGGAGTTATTGAGTTCATTTGTCTTGTCCTCACTATATTCTGTCAGTGACGAACCAAATATACGGCTATGCTACGATAATCGTCTTAAAACATGTTTCAGGACGTATTAATCGCCTTCATGACGGTATTGACTTGGTGTTTTACCGCTAAATTTTTTGAAAGCCGCATTAAAAGCTGATTTGGAATTAAAGCCTGCATCAAATGCAATTTTTAGAAAATTGGCGTCGGGGCCCGCCTTCTTAATCAGAGCTTTCGCGTGCTCAATACGCCGCCTATTTACGAACGCTGCAAACCCATCTCCAGTAGACCGGCGAATAAGCTTAGAAAGCTCACGCCCCTCTATCCCTATAGCATCGGCAAAATCGAAAAGTCTTAAATGTGGCTTCAGAAACAATGCCTGTTTCTCGAAATACATCACCGCGCATTCAAGGTCGTTTTTTTCCATATGTGTTAAAGGCTCACTCTCATTTAGGGGCAATTGAGTAGACTGGGCAAACTCTTGCTCCGAGAGCCCCCAAAATAAATCAGGAAAGAGCAATATCTTAAAAATGAGCCAATTAACAATTAGAAAAACACCGATAAGTGTTACCAAATATTGGCTCTGATACCCTATAGGTATCCATGTGGAAAAGTTAAGGCGCACCCCATCAAATATAGCTAGTACGCCGAAGGCTACAGCCGCTTTGTTAAGCCAACCTATCCGCGCGACTGCAATATCGGTGACGGTGTTTTCAAGCGCTTGACGATATCTAAGAATGTACCTAGCTATCAACGTAGCATACAAAAATAGACTCAGAGCAATACCCACCTCTAGAACCTGCGAGCCTACGGGGAAAAACAGGGAAACGAAAAACGGCAGCAGGTGGAATCCAGTATATCTATCCATGGTGCTATCACTGCTGGTCATCTCACGCAAGGACAGCAGAAACAGGGGGCCATACAAAAAACCAAATGACGATGTGAAATTGTAAGCCTTCGGCAACAAGTCTGTTTCGGCAAATAAATTCGACACCATATGTAGCGCAAAAGCTAACAATAATAGTGCGAACGGCCTCAATCTTGATCTCCGCATCGCCAGCATAAAGAAAAATGCACACTGAAAGGCAAGCAACAACTGGACAATATTTTCGGCACCTAAATGCATACACCACTCCCAATAACGCACCTTAGCCTTGTCGCGTGCTCCATTCCACGCCTATGTCGTCCCCCTCTCATTCAAAAGGTTCACAACGAGACTAAAGCTTGCTCAAAACTTTCCTGACAGACGCAACTATGTTTATGATTAATTTCCACTGGATTGGAAATCCGCATGTCGGTGGTCCAAATCCGCCCCCGAGGCACCACTATTCTTCATCTACGATTGAAGTTTTTGTTAGGTTCGTCTCTACGCCTCCATTGGCAGCGATGACATAAACATCATTGTGGTTAAGGCTATTATTTCTCACACTATTGAAGGCGATTTTTTGGTTATCAGGTGACCAATTGGGGTTCGTATCCCTATAACTATTATCGGTGAGTTGCTGCAGGTGTGTACCGTCGGCATTCACCGTATAAAGCTCAGCGCTTTTAATCCCGTCTTTGGCAAAACTAAACGCTAGCCTTTTGCCATCGCTTGTGACGGAGAGACCATAAAATGCGCTTTTTTCCTCTTTTTGCATCTCCATAACCTGCCGAACATTACGGCCATTTTCATCTGCGATATATATTTTTTGACCTGAAACGAAGGCAATTTTTTTGCCGTTACGTGAGAGGAATGGGTATGTGATTAAGTCAAATTCTTTCAACAATTGAGCGCTTTTACGGCTTGAGAAATCATACTTAAAAAGCTTGGATTCTTTAGAATTGAACGGAGAATCCGGCACCAAATAAAGAAGCGAACTATTGTCTTTGGACTTGCTCATATAAAGCGCCCAGTCGCCTTTTTTAGGGTCAACATCAGCTAATGGTTCGTAGCTTCCGTCCCTGGGATTGTGGAGATAGATATTTGCCCCTCCAAAGGGCTCAAGAGCATCACGGTCCGAAACCACAATAAGTCTGCCGTGATGGAAAGGTAACACCCACCAATTACGGTGTGCACTGGTTGTAAGCTGAGTTTGACCGCTTCCGTCTGCTTTCATTCTATAGCTTTGGGCTGGTACGTCATATGCGGTTTCCGGTGTCGTCCCCCGATAAGAATAGAAATAAATATAGCTGCCATCATCATTCCACTCTGGAGCAATATCGTCTTGTGCAGCGACGCTATTCATTTGAGCCAGGCAGAAAAAGCTAAGCATTGACAATTTTAAACAACTCTTGTTCATAATCGGTCCCTTCAAAGGTTTGAATTTGTTCTGACACCTTTTGAAATAGGGGCGAATATTTGTCATTAACTTTGGAGTGATGTTTGGTGAAAACAGGTGAAAAATGCGCTTAAATAATGACTTATGAAACTGCAGATACCACACTGTTGGATGATATTCTTGTCGACCTTAAGGGTCAGACCTGTAGAAAAAATGGTGTGGAAATTGAATTGGCCCCGCTTTCTTTTAGGCTTCTTCTTTGCCTGATTGAGGCCGACGGCCAGCCAGTTGAGCCTGAAGTGTTAAAAGAAAAAGTTTGGCAAGGCATCGCTGTTACTGACGATAGCCTCAAGCAGCGCGTTCGCATTTTGAGGAAAGCCCTGGGAGATGACGGCGAAACGCCTAAGCTAATTGGGGCTGAACGCCACAAAGGTTATAAACTTCTTATCCGCCCAAAAGCACCGTCGACAATGTGGGGATTCAAGCGTTCCATCATACTCCAAGCTTTGGCCGCAGCGCTGGTTGTTTTTGCGCTTATAACAGCGGTTTATATGCGGGATGAGGAAAAGGGCATCATTCTGGTTGTCATGCCATTTGAAACCGAAGAAATTGGCCCAGAGGCATCCTTATTTACCCGAGGACTGACGTATGAACTCATTTCCCGAATAAATTCAATGCCGGTTTTATCCACCGTCAATCTTTCAAGCGCTGCACTATATAGCGACAGAAGGGCTCGCGACGTGGCAAAGGAATTTAACGCCGATGCGATTGTGGAAGGAAGCGTCTCTCGTCGGGAGGGATACTTAAAAGTTAATGCCCAGATGACTGACGGAGAGAGCGAAAAAGTTATTTGGTCTAGCGTTTATGAAAAATCCATGCCCGACATATTTGAAATTCAAAGGGACATTACTTTTCATATTGCTTTGGTTTTAAATCAGGACTTTGACCCCAGCACAGCTGAACACCTTAAAGACACCCCGACCAAAAACTATGAAGCGTATGCTCTTTTTATTCAGGCGCTTGGGTATGAAGGCCAAAGGCATGAAGACGCCATCAGTTTGCTGGAGCGAGCGGTGTCCCTTGACCCTGACTTTAAAGCCGCACGAGCTCAACTAAAGAATATCCGCGAAGAAAAATAACAGACGGAGGCGCCAACCTGCCATACTGTTTTAGTAAGCGCTTAAAAGCCCAAGGAGACTTAACATTCAAAAGATCATACTCGTTTCATTTTTGCTGTTTTCCAGCATCGCCAATGCACAGGAAGCGCCCCAACCCTTTTCTGCGGTTCAGTCGCTTTTTGCAGCCATGAGTGCGCACGATGAAGCGGCGATGCGAGCAACATCTGTCCCCGACTTTCATCTGCTTGAGGTCGGTGAAATTTGGGACATGGACAAGCTTGTCTCGGCAGTGATCAGCGGTGAAGGGCGCCCAACACGCCAGAATTTCTTCGCGGTCATCAACAGCCGCACGTCAGGCGACAAAGCATGGGTTAGCTATTGGAACCGCGCCGTTTTCACATTCCCGAATGGTCAGACGCAAAATATTAACTGGCTGGAAAGCGCGGTTTTGGTAAGAAGCGGTGAGGGTTGGCTTATCGAAATGCTGCACTCAACGCGTCTCGGTGCGAAGCAGCAAATTCCAGATAGCGTTGCCCTGCAGGAATATGTGGCGACCAGCGCTGAATAATCACGGCGAGCCTGTTTCGCATCATTTTGGCTTTTCAGAGCATCACCCTTTTGCCCATGGAAGACCTTTAAACTCAATGCCGCAAATTCTTACTTATTATAATCAATCGGCGAATAAGCAAAATGCACCATAGTTCTTGTCTCGGCCAGGCGTCCTGATTTTGATAGGGGTGACATGTTTGATGTCTTATATTTGACTATAGTCTCCATAATTTCCTGGCTCAGCTGATCCAATTGCTCCTGTGTAAGGTTTAGGTACGCCCAAAGTTCGTTGGCTTTCTTTGGTCGGTCGTCAGACCCGTACACTTTATGCCGGCGCGGTGCGCCGTCTGCATCCACTGTAAAAACTGTTCCACCGCCGCTTAAGAGATATTGATCATCAATAGCTTCGGACATCTTGTCTCTTAAAGCGGAATCAAAGGTAACAACCAAATCTATCGGGACAAAAAACCCATCCGCCGTCGCCCTGTACATTTTAATGCCGCGACCAGCCCGAGCCTGAGTGCTCTCAACCTTGACCAAACCCAATTTTAACAACCGCTGCATGTAGTAATGAATTTTGGCGAGATCAACATCCATCCGATCCGACAACATTTTTATGGACTGCGCTTTAGCGATGCAGGTCAACAATAAGCGGCGCCCGAAGGCGTTTTGAAACACCCTTGCTTTTGCCGCCGTATCGACGCGTTGATAGCTACTTGATTTTTGATATTCCATTATAAGTAGATGGTAATATATGAATTTCCTGATAGCAACTGACAGGATAAAAAATGACACCCAACGCCCCCAAACTTGTGGCAGGAGCCATATTTTCAGCGGTAATGTTTTTCGTGCAAACAGAGGTATCGTTTGCACAGGAAGAAGGCGTTGAGCCTTCGCCCATTCGGGTCCTCGCTGAAGGAATTAGCTTTAACGGCGCAGCCCTTATTGCAAAAGAAGGCAAAATACTTGAAGTGGACAGCTATCATAGAAAAGGAATGCCAAAAGGCGATCATACGAGTAATACGCGCTTCAATATTGGCTCTATCGGCAAGGTTTTTACTGCGGTCGCCGTCGGGCAATTAGTCGATAGCGGCGCTTTCAAATTCGATGACCATGTTCGCTCATATTTGCCTAGTCTCCCGCTATCCTACCAAGACATTAAGATAAGCCATCTGTTGACCCACATATCTGGTGTTGGAAATTTTTTCCAGCCTAAACACAGAGCGGCCATATACAGCTCTGAAACGCTAGATGACATCATGGCGATTATTTTATCTGAACCACAGCTTTTTCAGCCCGGCGAAAGAATGCAATATTCAAATTCAGGTTTTGTAATATTAGGTGCTTTAATTGAGCGCGTTTCTGGCATGGCTTACGAAGATTACATACAAAGAAATGTTTTTGACCGCGCTGGAATGACTGGAACACGGTTTGAGGCCGATGCTTTAACAGCGACTGGTTATACGCAGCGATCAGGTCGACCGCCTCAACGCAGTTCCACCCCTTTCACCCCGGATACCACGTCGCCTTATGTGGAAGGGCGAACAAGGCGGGCGCTTCCTGCAGGCGGCGCTTTTAGCACGGTCCATGATATGTACAGGTTTGCCATGGCTCTCGTGAACTATAGGCTAATGAGTTCTGAGACCACCGAATTGATGATCTCTGCAAAGCCCGGCACTGTGCGAATGAGCCCAAGTTCCGGGAGGGAAGTGGCATATGGCTACGGCTTTAACATTGCCGATGATGGCGCGCGCATTGGCCATGGTGGGGGTGGTCAGGGCGTAAATGCAGAATTGCGAATTTGGCCCAACACCAAAACCGTTATCGTAATATTGGCAAACCTCGACCCACCCATTGCTTCTGTCTTTGCCAACGCTATCGAGCGGTATCTGGGAAACTAACCTATTCCAGATGGTGCAAGCCTTCAGGAGTATACCGCGCCCACGCCCTGAAAAGGCGTTCCGGGGCAATTCGCCAAAAAGTTAACTAGTGCGAAACCTCGGTCAGGGTGCCGTAACAACCACTATCCAGCTCGCACATTTTGGCTTCCAGCACCGTGTTGCCGTACACCGGTATGCGCCGCGCCATCAAGTGCTCATAGCCCTTACCATGTATGACGAAGATATACTTGCCTGCTGGTACGGTTACACCGTCTGAGTATTTATGAAGAACGCCTTGCCAGTGATCATCTTTGCGGCCCGGAAACCAGGACATTGAAACCACCTTCGCACCCTCAGGCAGGCCGGTGACCGTAACCGTGGCGTCACCAACAAGCAATCCCTCCAAGGGGTCGGGCGCGGGAGTTTCGGCTTCCTGCTCAGAGCAAGCGGAGAGGAGCAATAAACAACAGGCAACTATCGCAATTGATCTCAAAGATAGAGTGACACGTTTCATCTACAGCTTCCGATATTCTCTTTTGCACTGCTTTTCGGACAGTCCCTCAATAGCACAATATTTTTCAATATAAGCTCTCGCTAATTTCTTATTTTTCTTCATATTGAAACTACCGCGCCGAATGTGTGACGCCAAATACTTACAAGTATCCTCCCGACCATGTGTGCAAGCCAGGTCAGCGAATTTAACGGCATCTTTGGTCCATTTGCTTCCTGCCGCCTGATAGAGGTCATGATACACGCGCCAACAACTGTCTTTATCGCCAAATCCACATGTCTTGGCCGCAATTTCATATAGCTTTGTGCCTTTTACGGCCTTCATCCTTCTGTTGGCATACATCCATTGCAAATCACGGCAGGCTGCTATGTGCTTCAGGTCACAGCCCTTGCCTAAATAGAGTTTTCTAATTTTTTCCGCGCAATTGGAAAACAGGCTTTCGGGAGGGCAGGCAACGCCTGTCAACAGTTCCGCCTGTGCTTTCATGGTATCGGGCTTCATATTGACCGAAAGATTGACACCCCGAATAAGAGCTTGGCTAAAGTTAACGCACCCGGCACCGGAGCCGAGAGAGCAACTTTTCTCGGCGATAACCCTCTCTTTTTCCCGGTTATCAAACAGGTCATCCCATAAATGCTGGCTAGAAACGCCGGGATTTGACCGAATGAATGTGTTCCGCTTTTGCTCAATCTGCTCGGAGATTGCCAAGAGGCGTGTGCTTAATTCTAAGCACTCTTCAGCGGTGTTGCATTGTTTGCGTGCATCAGCAATTTGCCCACGAAGGCGACGCGTTTCTTTAGAAAAACGGGACTTCCGGTTCTGCTCATATTGGGCCTCGGCTGCCTGTTTGCGCGCGCGTTTATCGGCGGCAATGCGGGCTTCCCTTTCTTTTGCCGCCTTAGCGCGCCGGGCGGCGGCAAGGCGGGTTTTGTTGGCGGCGTATCGAGCTTCAATGTCGCGGTCATAGGCGGCCATTTCGCGCACAAGCGAACTTTTGGGTGATAGGCGGTGAAACCGGTCCAGCGCGCGTTTAGCGCCCTCAATGTCACCTTTGTGGTGCAGGGTTTTGGCGCGCAGTGCTTCAATGCGGGCATTGCTTTTGCCCAGCATGTTTTCCGCGCTTTGCAGAAAATTCAGCGCGTTCACATAGTCTCTCGCATTAAAATATTCCTGCGCCGATAAATAGTAGGACTTTGCTTTGTTTCGATTATCTGACTGGGCGCTAGCGCCATGCGGTAGGCATAAGGCACACAAAAACACTGCTACAAAACTAAATTCTTTTAACAAGATGAAATCCTCCTAGAAGCCATATTGTGCTTTACGTTGCGCGCTTTTGTTTTCTAAATCTCTAATGCACTTACGAATGCCGGGCGTGTTTCTTTTGCCAGCTTTTACATCTGGGTGGGATGCTGGCGAAGGGGTATCGACCCAATCCCGCCTCGGTGGTTTGACCCAGTCGCCAGTATGATCGACATAACCGATCTCCCGAATACTACTGGCAACAAATCCACAATTTGGGATTCTGAGAGTTGGAGGGCTATTATCAAATGACATCACCTCTGCGAGGCCGTTGTCGTATGAAGAGATGCTCCAACGTCGAAAAGGAATTAGGGTTTCACCGCTTTCAGAAACCACGCCGCGTTGACTGCCGCGCTTAACTATATTGCCCTTCTTGTGGGCGCGAGGACTTTGTTGGCCCTTTTCAGGCTTGCCGCCAGACCGGTCGTCTTTATCTTCACCGCCGCTCCAGAAGTCGTCATCGTCGCCACCAGACCGGTCATCTTTATCTTCGCCGCCGCTCCAGAAATCATCGTCTTCGTCGTCATCGTCAAACCAGCCTTTTATCTTGTCGAAAATGCCTTCTTCATCATCTTCATCTCCGCTGTCGCCGGCTTCTTCCTTTTCGGCTTCTTCTTCCTCACGCCGGTGATATTCCTCGATAAGGGCGGCTATTTGGTTATGCGGAGCGGTGTAGCTTTCCACCCGCAAGTTGCTTATCCGAATTTTGTTTGCCCGAAGCATCATGTCACGAAGCTTGCGATTAACCTCTTCCGGGCTGCCACTAAGGGCGCTGGTTTCAAAAAAACCAAGCCAGTTATCAACCGGGCTGGACGGGGAAATATTATCGCCCACCTTGCCGGAACGCACGACCATAAGATGCGGTATTGAAGTAACCGTTTTGCGGAAAGAGGTTATGCAGCCGGTACCAGCGCGATAGCCCTGGGCGCAATTCAAATTGATAGCATCGCCAAATTCAACGTTCATCGACAGTTTAACATTGAGAGGCTTCAGTTGGTCAAACCGGCGCTGAAGGTCAGGGTATTTATCAAACCGGCTGCGAATATAGGTGGCGCCGGCATAACCAACACTGCCGGAATGGTTCCAGATGAATTGGTAATATTCATTGGGTTGCTTGAACATACCAGACCAGACAAAGCGCAGCTCGACGCTGCCAACAAGACCCGGATAAGCTGGCTGGCCCGATATGGCACCGGTGAATTTACTGTCTTTTTTATGGACAACAATGTTTGCGTCTGCGGCTTGCACGCCCGCACCGCTGATCTGTGCCCCTATCACCAACAGGGCCACGAAATACAAAACTCGTTTTATCTCAAGTGTTAGTGGCATTCCGTTCCCCCGCTTGCCGCCAAAATATAAAAGCATGCTTCAACAGACCCCCCAGCCCGAACGTGCATTAGTCCACTTTGACCCGCACCACGTGAATGAAAGATTAACCTGTCGTTATGGAAATAATCAAGTTTGTGTGCCTGCGTAATCGCGGCCTGGGTTGCACCGAGGGAAAACTGGCCGGTAGCTACATTCGCTGAATTAGCTGGGCATATTTTCGCAGAAGCCGGCTTTTTTCAAAATATCTGTCGCACAATTTGGCAAAAGCGAAAGCCTGAATGATGTAGGCTTTATCCTCTTCGCTTAACTCCGCCGTGTTTTGCTTTTGCTCAAACTTGAAATACAGGCCCATTAATAGCTGCAGCAACCCGAGCGAGCGGGCACGTGCATCAGGCGCTGCATTGCCTTCGGCGTCGCGCATCATTGCGTTCCAGGCAGTTCGGGTTTTATCAGCCGATTCAGACATTGTGGCCGAAGAATTCTGTTCACTTTGCTCCATATCCATCGGTGCATTTTCCGTGAGCCATGTGGTCAGCGCCTTCAATTCCCCGACAGTTTCCAAGGCGCTATCAAATTCAGTTTCACCAGTTAAAACACTGCGGGTAAGCTTGCACAGAAACGCACGACAGGCGCCGGGCCGTTTATCATAAATAGAACAACTGGTGCCTGAAAGAGCCACACACGGCTGATCAAAAACGGTTTTTTCTTTCTTGTTCACATGAGTTTTTATTGCGGTGCTTTTTAATGTTTCCGCTTCTTTTGTCGTAACAGTTACATGTGAGAAGAAAGCACCGGTGCAACACACGCCGCAGGCTTGGCACAGCTGGCTGGAGTGCAGCGCCGAAAGGGAAACGGGGTCGGGTTGAGTGCCGGTGTTCTCGCTTTCAGCCACGTGATGCTTTGCCCTGTAATGGTTTTCAATGAGCAATCGGAGCATATACCACGCCGATTTGCAATCTTGTCTGCAGCTAATCTGTTTGAACGGCGTTTGAAAACAGGCATCAGCTCCTATAAGCTTCCGCCTCGACGTTAATGCGGCGACAGCGCCGCTGATGGCCTTTGAGACGACACACAAAAGCAGGTAAAAACACATGCCCGTAGTTGCCCACAACCTGACTGGTTTGGATATTTCCTGCGCATCCACCGCTGGCTATGAGAATTTCAAATCGCTAATGCAGGCGGCGGGCGCGACCGGCCACCTATACTTTCGGCATGGTTTTGACAGCCCGACCGAAATATCACTTTATCTGCGAGGCGTTGGTTCGACCGGCGCGCCGCGGTTTCTTACGGCAAGCATTGGTGCACAGATAACGCTGGAATTTGCTGCACCAGTAGATGCACACAAATTTATCGCCGCATATAGAAACACTGAGGGCAGCAATGCAATTGGCATGCGCATATCCGCATCTTTCGTGATCATTGAGCCTGATCAGCTAAATCTGGCTGAAGCATCGCAGTGTCTGTGCGAAACCCTTCTGCTAAGCACTGCGCTGCGTGACGTGCTGCCGCAGTATGACAATCTGGAAAGTTATGTCCGCGACCTGCTGACCCACGAGCATGCCTTCCGCGACGAATATATGGCAGACTATACTTATGAAAAGATTGCTGCTGCGATCACGGAAGAAACCTTCCCGAAGGTGATTGAATATATGCGCCGCCACAGCCCAAACCGAAAAGATACAACAGCAGTGGCATTGGAGCTGTCAATTATATGCGGTATATTGATTGAAGAGCGGGAGTGTCGCTATCCGCAGCTTGGTGCCACATTGAATGAAATTGCGCGATCACTCACCGACGCGCACGACCTGGCTGATGTGGCTGAATTAAAAGCCCTGCTTGAGCCGGAGCAGGATTAGAGCGATTGAGCCAGTTCAGCAACAATCCTTGGCAACCAATTCGTTCATTGATACAAACCTGACTATGAACAGCGCTTCACCAAAACCACAACCGACCAAACGGCCGGAAAAGAAAAGCGAGACCATAGAGGTTCGGGTTTCCTACACTGAAAAGCTCGCGTTCATGGAAGCTTGTCGTCAGGCGGGCACCACCGCAAGCCATGCGATCAGGGATTACATCGGTGAATTTCTGAACCCCGCCGGCACTAAGCCCGTGAAGTCCAGTATGATGATTCTAGCTGGCTTCACCGCCCTTGTCGGTTTCGCCGTAACAATTGCATATTTTGCGCAGCAAAGCGCCGACCCTGTCACCACCGGTGAGCGCGTCATGCGCTATTTTGACCACGACGGCGACGGCTTGCTGACAACTGCTGATGCGGAAAATGCAGCAAACAAGGGCACCGTCGAATGGCTGCTTGCAACCAGCGATAAAAATGGCGACGGCAGCATTGACGTCGCCGAAGTAAACACCCTGACCGATGTATTGATTGAACTACGCAGCACGCACCCGGCCGGCAAGCCTGCCGAAGGCCAAGAAAAGGTTATCATTGTGCCGCCGGGCTTAACGCCCAGCGAACGACGGGCGTTTCTTGAAAAAAACGGCCTCTCGTCAGCGATTAGCGCAGAAGATCAAGCCAGAGTGCAACGGTTGATTGACGCCATTACACTCTCTGGCAAGGAACGTAAAGCAACAAAGCCTGATTAGGTTTGACCCTAACTCTCGACTTCGCTGTCCTCATATCGTTCCGTTAACCAGCTATGAAATTCAGTTTCCAGCCCTTCAATTGTTGGTTCCAGGCCGTAATTTTTTCCGACTTTTTCGAGCCAACTAATCATATCCCCTCCCGCTGCAATATGTTTCGCGATCTCCGCGAAAATTTGCTCATTACCGGTAGTTTCAATCATATAATCAGCAAAACCTCGCGATTGAGAATAAAACATCGCAGGACTGCGGCCATCATCCCGAGCATTAAGGTCTTCTCGTGAAAGAATTACTACATTGCCTTGAGCGCGCCCTTCGGCAGTTCTCTGGCGGGCGGCAATCATGGCTCTGGCTTGTTCAAATGCCGGATGAACTATGGTGAAATAGTCATCGAGCGGCCACATTTTTGAGAAGTCCTGATTTTCAGATACAGTATTCAAGCCGGTTATCCGCCCTTGTGTCAGGGCTTCATTTTCCATCAAAACTGCTGACATCTCGTCCAGCCAGTCAGGGCCAGGGCCAGCGTACCGCGACACATTCGCCGGGCGGGATTCCATTATGTTCATATTTTCATCGGGCCAAAAAGTGCGGACGAAAAACAAATGCCCCAGCTCGTGGGCGAAAACCCCCTGATGCACGTCTTCAGACGCACCGCCACCGCTGTGCCCTGCTCCGCCGTTAGCATTCAAGCTTGCCTGCACCGACCGCTCCACGGTGGCATTAAGCGTTGCCGCGTCCATATCTGGATATTGCCGTGTGATCTGTGCTCGTACACTACGGGCAACCATAGCCTCGCGGTCTTTGATGGTTAGCCACGGCAACACGACCGGATAGGCTTTCAGCAGACTTGCACGAATGTCGGCGTCCGCAACTTCGCCGAGAACAACAGCTGCTTGCGGTGCTATCTGACCGAAATACCGCTGGAAGCTCTCTGCCGCCCTATCAATGCCCTCAGCATAGAGTGCTGTTGAACCCGGTCTGCCAACCACCACGCCGGCGTCGCTCATGAGGCATTCAATATTTGCCGTAGCGCAAATGGCCTGAATACCGTCATTTTCCCCATTTTGAGTTGCCTGCAAGAGCCCCCCGTTGAGAAGGTTTGCGCCCATTAGGCTGGCAATTATCATTTTTTTCATCTGATTACCTCGCTTTGCTTTTTTGGTGTGCCAGATATGTTGGGCAACCATAAAATATGCGAGTGATAAGCTGTCGGGACACAGCATTATACGCCCATTTTCTTGCCCGGACAGACGAGCCGAGTTATTGGCGCGACAAAATCATATGGGCACAGTCACTTCCAAAGCTGAACTGTATCCGCTGACTCTATTTAGAAATGAAGAAAGTCTACGTCGCGCGCCTACTACACAGGTCAGACACGACTACTAACCTGCCTCATGGCATGATTATCAAAAGTGGAGAGAGTTTTCGTTTATATATTAGACAGCGATTCAGCAGGCGTTCGGCATTTTGCGGCGCCGTTGACGCCGCGCGATGTAAACCATAGCCGGGAAAAGAAGCAGTAGTGCTTCTGGCTCTGGCACGGTTGTTGGGTTCACAATTTGAATACCCTGTAGGGAGAAATCCGAATCAGCCGTCGAAGCGCTTGGAATTAGGCCAGTAAAGCCACCAGGAAGCGGGAAGGGATTAGATGTTACATCAATATCCAGATTCAGGAAATAGGTTCCCACTTCAGAGAAGAAGTCCGCAACGCCGCCCGATGTGAAGGATTGGTCAGAACCGGTTAGCACCATATTCTCAAACGAACCAAAACCCTTGGTAATCGTCCAGGTGAAATTCACAAAAGACACAGTAGGGGCATCACAAAGGTTAAAATTGCCCAGCGTGCTATTGAAAATAGAGCCGCACGCCGAAATATTAACATCGCCGCCAATTACAATAGGCTCGTATGTGCCAGCATCAGCTTCCAAAGACCCAAAAGCCGTTTGCGCATTAGCGAGAGCGGAGAACGAGAGTGTGCAAAAAATTACTACGCAAGATTTTGCAAAAAACACCTTAACCATGTCGTACATTGTGAACCTATTCCGATCTGACCCCACAAACCTTCAAGCACTAGGGATATAGCGCACTTGCGGGCGATTTAAAACAATTTTTTCGGATACATTTTGATACAATTTGATACAAAAATCTTACAGATTTCATCCCTTGCAGATGTTAAAGCTACACTCGCGTTTGGCTGGGTATGATCAGAGTAAAATTCTCAAAACGTGGACTCCGTATCAAGATGAGTATCTTGCATTTTAGAAGTTTTTTGATCGCAACTTGCTGTCTGCTCGCAGCTTGCAGCGGTGATGACGGTTCTGATACGTCAAATAATGCCGACGGCATTGAAACATATTCGCTCAAAAGTCTCCGCATTCTAGCCGCTGAAGATATCACACAAACCATTGACATAATTCGGGCGCGCTCTCGAAGCCGCCTTTCAACTGTCAATGAGGTGATTTTTCTTGCTGAGCTTTACAATCAGGAACTAAACGGGGCAGCAGCGTTGAGCGCCCTGGAAACCGCGCAAGACATGGGAGCGACCAGCGGGCTAATTACCATGCAGATGGCTGAGGCCTTAATGCTGGAGAGGCGGTTCGAAGAAGCAGGCGATGAGCTAAGACTGGTAAGTCTTTCGGGCCCCAACAGAGTGCGCGCAATTATAATGCAGGCTGAAATAGCCGGGGCTTTGGGCGACGCAAACGGCGCGCGGCGTTTTTATAAACTGGCTGCTAATGCGGCGCCTCAAAACGCACGTATACAGTCTGGCCTTGCGATTCTTGAACTCACCGAGCGTAATTTTGAAGCCGCTGTTGAACAAGCTGACGCGGCGATTGCAAAAACACCTGATTCGAGTGATCCAAAACCTTACTATGTAAAAGGCGCTTCTGCCCGACTTCAAGGAGAGCCCGAGCAAGCCATCGAGTTTTTCAAAAAAGCGTTGGAGCGCAATCCGGATGACCTTTTTTCAACGCTGGAAATGGTTGGTGCATATCTTGACCTGCAAAATTTGGACGCTGCAGACCACGAGCTAGATAAGCTGATTGCACAAAACAGCCCAAATAACCTCGCCCGTTTCTATACCGCCTACATTGCTGCTGAACGCGGCGATATTCAGGCCGCAGAAAATATCTTGTTACAAACCGCCGACCTTATCAACACCTACCCTCCTGCAAAACGCCTGTATGGGCACCTCGCGTATGACTTGGAAAAATATGAAACAGCTTCAGCCTACCTTGAAGATTATTTGGAAACAGCACCTGGGGACGGTGAAACACGCTTAAAACTGGCGGAAAGCAAAACCAACACAGGCAAAGTAGACGAAGCCGTTGATATCCTCACGCCCATCCTACCGAACGAACAAGCGTTGGAAGCACTGGCTGGCACACAGGATCGTTCCCCCAACGCATTAGGCCCCGTGATAGAAAGTATAGCGCGCACCGCAGATGCAGAAATGAAACGCAGAAACTTTGAAGTTGCGCGCCAAAGATTTAGCAAAGCAGTTGTGTTAGCCAAAATGATTGAACCTGCTGACCCAAATTTGGTGCAATCTCTCTCCGCAATTCTTGCAACAGCCGAATTTGCAGCAGGCAAACAGTCTGCCGGCATTGCAACGATGAAAAATGTCACTGCCAATGATACGGCAACCCCCAGGCAACTTACGACCTTGGCAAATATGCAAATGTCGTCTGGTGATCTGGATGCAGCTCTCAAAACAGCAAGCCGTATGAAAGCAGCGCCAGAAACTGAAATGCTGGGCCATAACATTGAAGGCGTAATTGCACACCGCCGCAAAGACTACGCAACCGCGATTGCAGCGTATAGTGCAGCATTGGAGAAAAAACCTGATTATTCATCTGCATTAATGAACAGAGCAGCCTCTTACATAGAAGCTGGCCAATTTGAGTCCGCCCGTGCAGACTTGCTGAGTATACGCGATCAAGCCGGAAGTGATGGTCGATACTATGGCATGCTGGGGCGTGTACAATTGGAACTGCAAAACTATGTGGCAGCTATTGAAGCATATGAAATTGCCAGAGGCATAATTCCTCAATCTGGCATTTTTGCAGCAAATCATGCCAGCGCGCTTATGGCGAAAGACCGGATAGAAGAAGCAATCGTGGTAACAAAAGAAGCGTTAGAACTTTTGCCAAAAAAATCCACTACCAGAAAACAAGTGCAAGCCATGTTAAAAACACTTCGAAAAGCTCAGGAGCGCGCCGAAACTTTTCGTTCATAACACCCTGACATAATCAAGCTTCTCCAAACAAATGAAGCACCCCGTCGTAGATTTTATGAAGTCACTGGCATCGCACCTAAGTAATTCATCATTATTACCCTTCAAGTTTCACATTCCATTTTTTGCCTTTCGGGCAAAATCGGGTAACGTGGTGTCTGGGTCTAAAAACGGTTGAAAAGGGGCACGTCCAATGACTGCATTTCGAAAATATTGTTTAACTGCATCTGTAAGTATGGCTTTGATGGCACAGGCTGGATTAGCGACCGCGCAGGATACGCCGATTGTCCAGCCGGGCGCGCCCGGAAAGCCTGCCCAAGCACTTGATGCCAAAAAAGCCATTGAGATCGCCAACAACAGTTATTCCAGCGCAGATGTGCGGTTTATGCAGGATATGATCCCGCACCATAATCAGGCTGTGCAAATGGCCGCGCTGGTGGCCGACCGAACCAATTCAACAGAACTGATTGATATCGCCGGACGTATCGATGCCTCACAGGCCGACGAAATCAAATTTATGCAAGGGTGGCTTGAGGCACGCGGCGAGACCAAACCAACACCAACTGCTCATCATGCCATGCACATATCGCATGACATGGCAGGCATGGCCTCACCTGCGCAAATGGCGGCGCTTGCCGAAGCCAGCGCAACCGATTTCGACCGCATGTTCCTAGAGTTAATGATTGCCCACCATAAAGGCGCGATCACCATGGTAAATGATCTCCTAAGTCAATCTGGCTCTGCATATGATCCCGTTTTATATGATTTTGTCAGCGATATTACAAACGACCAAACGTCTGAGATCAAACGTATGACCGGCTTGCTGGTTGGCCTTTCCGATGACCCCCGTGCTGGTCTCAAGGCTGGCCTGAGAGATGCTGGCGAAGCCGCTATGAATGTTGAGCTTGTCGCTACATTCCCGCGTCCTGCCGGTTTTTTTGACCCGGAAAACCCCTCAGATCTGCCACCCGTAATTGAAGCAGGCGACGATGACACCGCAGAAGGTGATGAAGAAGAACAGGAAATAAAGCGCGGCGAGCGCTCGCCTTTCCTGAGTTTTTCCAACACCGACATGGCATTCTCCGGCGATAAACTAGTGGTGGGCAGCTATCACGGTTTTAATGTTTATCAGCTGAAAGACGACGGCGTACCGGAGCTATATAGTTCCGTGGTTTGCCCCGGCGGCCAAGGCGACATTTCAATTGTTGGCGATTTGCTGATTATGTCAGTGGAGCAAACCAGAGGCCGAGTGGACTGCGGCCTTCAGGGAATCAGCGAAGACGTGAGCGCTGAGCGTTTTCGTGGGCTTCGCATTTTTGATATCAGCAATCTGGCTCGTCCGACCCAAGTGGGGCAGGTTCAAACATGCCGTGGCTCGCACACCCATTCGGTTGTGTCTGGCCCGGGTGCTGACGGCAAAATTATTGTCTATAACTCGGGGACATCATCTGTACGCAGCGAAGAAGAGCTTGCAGGCTGTGTTGGCCGCGTGCCCGGTGACGACAGAACCGCGCTATTCCGAATTGATGTTATCGAAATTCCGGTCGATGACCCGTCCAAATCCCGCATTGTCAGCAGCCCGGCTGTGTTCGCAGACCCTGAAACCGGCAGGCTGGGTGGTTTGTGGCAAGGCGGTGACCACGGTGACAACACTCAAGACACCAGCGAAACCGATCAATGTCATGACATCACCGTATTTCCTGCGGCCAAAATTGCGGCCGGGGCGTGCTCGGGCAACGGCATTATCTTTGATATTTCGGACCCGCTCAACCCAACCCGTATTGACGCGGTAACAGACCCGGGCTTTGCATATTGGCACTCCGCAACCTTCAACAATGATGGCACGAAAGTGCTGTTTACCGACGAATGGGGTGGCGGCGGACGCCCACGCTGTTTAGCGCATGATCCTAAAACATGGGGCGCCGATGTTTTTTACGATATCGTTGACGGTAAGCTTGAATATAAAGGTCGTTTCAAACTGCCTGCCCCGCAATCAGAGACAGAAAATTGCGTTGCACACAATGGCTCCGCATTGCCAGTGCCTGGCCGGGATATATTCGTTCAGGCGTGGTATCAGGGCGGACTTTCTGTGATTGATTTCACCGACTCCGCCAATCCGCTTGAGATCGCCTTCTTCGACCGCGGCCCAATCCACGAAGATGTTTTGGTAACCGGTGGCTTTTGGTCCACCTATTGGTACAACGGTAAAATTTACGGCAGTGAAATTGTGCGCGGGCTGGACGTTATGGCCTTGCTGCCCAGTGAATATTTGACCGCCAATGAAATTGCAGCCGCGTCCATTGCCGATCAAGGCAAGGTTTTTAACCCGCAACAACAGTTCCCGGTGACCTGGCCCGCTGAGCCTGTAATTGCCCGCGCCTATATTGACCAGCTTCAGCGCAGCAATGCACTGACCAAGGATGATATTGAGGGGCTTACGGCAGCGCTTGACCAGTCTGAAGCAAGCCTCGAAAAAGGCGGCCGAGACCGGCGCACAGCAAACCAACTGAAAGAGTTGGCAGAAAGCCTGAAAGCCAATGACGGTGACGCAGATACACGCAAGCGACTTACTTCGCTCGGCGAAACCCTTAATGGAATTGCTGCACGGCTTCGCTAAGTAGAAGCGGTTCAACCGAACAAAGAAAGACCTGAAGTCAGCTGGCGTCAGGTCTTTTTCTATTGATTCAGCATTGCGTCAAGATTCAACGCTCGGCCAGCATCACCGTCTACATTGTCGCACCTAGGTAACTTTTGTTGAAGAAGCAGCGCAAGCTATGCGATGTTGCGCGTAAATTAAATTTGTTTAGTGAAGTTGCAGGAAAGAAATCCCATGAAAGTAAAAAGTACAATCATCCTAGGTTTGTTCACGGCATTAAGTTTCTCCGCACCCTCTACCGCTGCGGATGCCGCGCTGGGTGAAAAAGTGTTCAGGAAATGTAAAGCATGCCATTCAATGGATGCGGGCAAGCGCATGATTGGGCCATCATTGGCAGGGGTTTTTGGTCGCACCGCGGGCGATATTGAAGGCTATAAATACTCCAAGGGCATGTTGGCTTACGGCCAGGTTTGGGACGATGAAACCATGACCGCATACCTGAAAGCACCACGAAAAGTTGTTAAAGGCACCAAAATGGCCTTTGCAGGCTTGCGTAAACCTGCTGACATTGAAAATCTTATTGCTTATCTAAAAGCCAACGGCGGCTGATAGATCCGGTTAAGCAACAATTCCTCAATTGCCAAATGCGCGCACCTTGTTATGGTGCACGCCGACTAGGGGTGATAAGCAGGGTGAAGCGTGACACAGGTTTTTGATGGTAATTTTTCCGAAGGCTGCCAGCGCATGCTGCATTCTGTAGGACACGGCCGCGAGCAAGAGGCTATAACCTCATTCCATGAAGGCGACTTTAGACCGGAGCCGATCGAGCATAGAGCCTTCATTCAAATGCTCATTGATATCAAAGCCAATGATTTGGCATCGGCAGTGGCGCTTAAGGTATACGGCGAAGACAAAGTATCGATTGACAATATAGTGTCGGCAGCCCGCAGTCAGCTTCATTGCCAGCGCCCCGACGATGCAATAAAAATTGCAAGCGACGGCACAACTGCTTTGGGTCCAAACCCGACCCTGCACTTGATTGTTGGCCTTGCGATGATGTCGGTGGGCTCGCTAGATAACGCCGGGTCTGTTATCCAAAACGCCTTGAAGATGAACGCCGAGGCCATCGGAATGGCTTATTTGGGTGAAGTGTTGCGCCTAATGGGCCGTTTGGACGAAGCAATAACCTGTCACGAGCGATGCCTGACCGCCGGCTGTAAGGAAGCCGAGGCCTTTCTGCTTGCGGGCAATGCTTATTATGACGATGGGCAAATCGGCAAAGCACTCAATCATTATGAAAAAGCAGTGGTTCTGAAGAGACACTATATTGATGCTCATGATACGCTCAATAAAGCGCTTTGGGAACACGGCGAGCATACCAATTTCCTGAAAAGCTTCGACCTGGCGATTGAAAAATTACCTAGCCTATTAGCGCTGCGCTTACGGCAGGCTTATTTCCGTATTTTGGCTGGCAAGCTGGATGATGCCACAGCACAACTGGAAGAGTGTCTTGAGGCCTTTGGCCCTAACGCCCGCATATATGCCGAACTTGCCAGTGTTAAGCAGCAGTTGGATGAAAATTTTGATGCCCTGCCCCTTTACGAGCAAGCTTACGAAAAAGACGCGACAGATGTGAGTATGCTCAAGGCCTACGGCAGAGCGTTGATCGGGGCAAAGCAGTATGATCGCGCTGCCGAAATTCTGGCTGAATGCAAATCCATTGACAGCTCGGACCAGGAATGTCTGGCATTTCTGGCAGCTGCTAACATCCATGTTAACCCGGCGGAAGCCGCGAGGGTTAATGACTACAACGAACTGGTCCAAGTGTATGAGCTGGACACACATGGCGGGTATGCAACCCATGCAGACTTCAACGCAGCCTTGCTACGTGCCTTGCAGCCACACCACCGAAGCGAAGCAGCGCCTATTGACCAGACGCTGGTGCACGGCACACAAACCCACGGCATGCTGTTTAATAAAGCCGACGGCGAAATCAAGGCGCTTGAAACCCAGCTGAAAGTGAGTATCGGCCAATATATTGAGCATCTGCAAAAAGTCGGCCCTAGCGAGTTCAAAAACAGAATAACCGACGGTTTTGACTTCTCGGGCGCATGGAGTGTGCAGCTAAGCGAAGGCGGTTTCCACCATGACCATGTGCACACCGCAGGCTGGATCAGCTCGGTATACTATGTTGAGGTGCCAGAAGATCTGGACGATGACGCCCACGAAGGTTGGCTCAAATTCGGCGATGCCCACTTTGACCCGGAAAACAGCGGCCCTCACAGGCACATCAAACCTGTGCCAGGTCGCCTTGTGCTGTTCCCGTCCTATATGCTGCACGGTACAGTGCCCATAAAGTCAGGGAAGCGGCGCACAACTGTTGCCTTTGATGTTGTGCCCACCTAGCCAACATTGGCAGTAAGTGGTTAGCTGGGTAGCAACAATCAGCAGCGAACTAATTATTCAGTTCAATCACTGCGCTAATTTCAACCGCGATATCGCTTGGCAAACTGCTCATACCAACGGCTGCGCGTGCGCCTTTGCCTGCGTCACCGAACGCCACAACAAATAGGTCAGAGAAGCCATTGACCACTTGTGGTTGCTGGGTAAAGTCTGGGCTGGCGTTCACCATGCCCATTATTTGCAGAACTTGCTTCACCTGAGACAGCTCTCCCACAGCGCCTTTTATTGTGGCTAACATACAAAGACCCACACGTTGGGCACTATCATAACCCTGTTTTACCGTTAGACCTGCCCCTAGCTTGCCCGTGAGCGCGTCACCACACTCACCGTGACCGGACAGATACAAAATATTACCCGCCCTGCGCCACTTTACATAATTGGCAACGGGGGCTGAAACTGATGGCAGCCTATGCCCTTCGGCGGCAAGCCTTTGCTCAGGCGTTGTGTCTTGCGCCTGAACAGGAGCTGCCATCCCAAGCACCATGACTATATATATTGCGTATTTCATTATTCGCCTTTCACATGTTTCTTGTACCAATTCAGATACCGATTATAGCGATCAACCTGGAAGCTTGGCCGACGGAAACCATGATGTTCGCCCGGATAAACCACTAGTTGGGTATCGATACCGCGGCGCTTAAGCACCTGATATATCTGTTCAGAGTTCTGGATTGGCACATTCCAGTCTTCCTTGCCGCCCATCACCAACGTGGGCGTTGTCACATTGCCCAGTTTACTGAAAATATCGATAGCATCCAGATCTGCGTTTGGCTCCCACGGAAAACCAAATTCAGCTTCCCACGTATTTTGGTACATATCATGACCATAGTTAGCCAAATGATTAACCACACTGGCGCCGGTAACCGCGCCAGCAAACCGGTTGGATTTCGTAATCACATAGTTTGTCAGGATACCGCCGTATGACCAGCCGCCAACGCCGAGCTTCTCAGGATCACTGAGGCCAGAGCTGACCATATGCTCTGCCACAGCATCCACATCGGCAAAATCAGGCACACCCCACTGGCGGTTCAGTGCATAAGTAAAGGGCTGGCCGTAACCGCTGGAGCCATGCGGGTTTGGCAACACGGCAATGTAACCGTTGGCAGCATACAATTGGCCCCAGGCATCAAAGCTGGTGTCGTGTTGGCCAACCGGGCCGCCGTGCAGCACAAAAACTGTTGGATAGGGCGTGCCGATTTCATAGTCTGGCGGATAGTAAACAAAGCTTTCAACCATATCGCCGTTCCAACCTGCGACTTTAAGCCGCTCCACATTACCGAGCGTTACACCATCCAACAGGTCTGCATTCAACGAAGTGACCTGAACGGAATTTGAACCCTTTAACAATACAACATTGGCTGGTTTATGGTGGCTGCTTTGCACCGTCGCTATCAGGTCATCACCCAACATATTGTAACCGCGCACCGATAGCTCGCCTTCGGTCACTGTTTCTAATTGACCGCTGCTAACATCCACCTTCATCAAGGGGCGATTGCCGCCATCTGCCGCTGTAAAATAAACCGCGCTTCCATCACTTGAGAAAATGGGGTTTGAAATCATGCGGTCATAGTCTTTGGTCAGCAATTGGGCTGTACCGCCGCCAGAAGCCTCAATCACCGCCAGATGGTCTGTGGCATACCAGAATTTTTCTGGTTCAACAGTTGTCGTGTAGGCAATGGTTTTGCCGTCCGGCGCCCATGCTGGGTTAGCGTCTGTGCCTTTGTTTGTTGTCACCTGCGTAAGCGGGCGCTCCGCCAAACCCTCAGCAGCGCTTACAACCCAAATATCGCTGTTGGTATTAGCATCCGGGTCGCCGTCGCGCTTGGAGGTGAAGGCGATGCGGGTGCCGTCAGGGCTCCACTGCGGATGGCGGTCATCATAGTCACCGAAAGTGATCTGCTCAGGTTCTCCGTCACCATCAAACAAATAGAAATGCGTGCGCCGCCGGTCCAGATACCCAACATAGTCTTGTTTAAATTGCAGACGATCAATCACCCAAGGCTTAGGGCTATCCTTGCCAGCCTTGTTTTTTTCATCGTCTTCCTCGGGCTCAGGGTCACGGACCGTAAGCACCATACGCGTTCCGTCCGGAGACCAGGCAAAACCAGACACGCCTTGTTTAACATTGGTATATTGCTGGGCTTCGCCGCCCATACGGTTCAGCAGCCATACCTGCGACTTGGCATCCTTGTCATTGCCGCGCTTTCCCATGAAGGCAAGCGTGGTGCCATCCGGGTTCCAGCGCGGGCTTGAAGCACTGGCATAAGATGCCGTCATGGGCAGGGTTGTTTTGCCGTCTGTGGAGGTCATCCAAATTTGGCTAAACCCGCGGTCTTTTTTCATGTCGTTGCGGCTGACCACATAAGCGACCCAGTCACCTTCAGGGCTGAGCTGAACATCGCGCGGCGTTTTCATACCAACCAGATGGTCAATCGTCAGAGCCGACGATTTTTCCGCATCATCAGCGACCAAGCCCTGACCGACTGACAAGGCCAATCCGAGAGTTGCTGCCGTAACAATTGAATTAAGCCTTAAACGATTGCTCATACCTATGCCCCCTGAATTCACTACACGCCCGTATATGTTGGTAGCCTATCGCCATAATTGAATGTTGGCAATGGAAGCCCGCCGCCCTTGACAGAAGCAATTCAGTAGCATATTTAACTATAAATGACTGACCGGTCGGTCATTTATAGTAACAACAAAGAAAACCAACTTCCATGCGACCACAAGACGGTAAAGACAAAATTCTAACGGCGGCCTTAAACCTGTTCGCACAAAACGGTTTTCACGCCACATCGGTTAGTCAAATTGCCAAGGCTGCCAAGGTATCTAAGGGACTGACCTATAATTATTTTGATAGCAAAGAGGCGTTGCTTTTGGCAATCATCGAGCGGGCCAGTGAAACAATGATGGCTGTTGCAGGCGAAATGGCGACAGGTGGCGGTTACCAGATAATGCTGCGCGATTTTCTGGATCGCTACGGCAAGTCGCTTAAGGCCAACAATCAGTTTCTAACCTTTCAACTCAGCCTGATGTTTCAGCCCGACCTCAAAACAATTGTGGCGGGCCCCATGCATGCGCGGGCGGCACAATTGCTGGCAATAACCGAGGCCATGTTTAGCGAGGCGGGCGCTGCGGCGCCGTTGATTGTTGCGCGCCGCTTTGTCAGCGAGCTGGACGGTATCACTCTGCATTACCTGTCTGTGTTCAAAAACTACCCGCTCGATGAAATGCTGGTGCATCTCTACCAAAATTATAAGGAACTGCCCCGATGAGTATGTTTACTATCCAACCAACAGGCGCTGACAAACTCTCCGACCTGAAAGCAAAATACCGAACAACAGTGGCTGCGCCGCTGGACGGCATGTGGGAAGCTTTCACTGGCATGGCAGACCATTATTCGATCATGGAAGGCAGCAATACGGTTGGCTACTGCGCGGTCAACGGTGAGAAAAAAATGCTGCAGTTTTTCATGTCCGCCCCAGCCAGCGCATCTGCCGCTTTCAAACAGGTGATTGGTCAGCTGAATGTTGTGGGCGCAATTGTTTCCACGGCCGAAACTGCCTTTCTAGGCCACTGTATGGATTATCAAACCTCAGTTTCCGAGCATGCGATCATGTATCATGTGGAGGACGGAGCAGCATGCGCAGATGCAAAATTTCCTGCCGACACAACATTCCGCTCACTCAAAAGCCCTGACCTGCAAACTGCGGTTGATTTTGCGGTCGCAACCTTGGGTGCAGACGCTGGTTGGCTGAAAAGCTATTTCGGCGACCTGATAACACGCAGCGAACTCTTTGGCTTGCTTGGTAATGATGGACTCATCGCTACGGGAGAGTGCCGCCCCAGTCACACGCAGTTCGGTTTCGCCGATGTCGGCATGATTGTAGGCACCAGCCACCGCGGAAAAGGCATCGCCACAAATATGCTGCGCCAACTTATCCGGGAAAGTACCGCGCAGGGCCTGAAGCCAATTTGTTCAACCGAGCACGGTAACATTCCAGCACAAAAGGCCATCACCAAAGCCGGTTTCACCAATTATCACCGCATCCTTGAAATCACTTTTTGATATAAGCAATCTACTCAGTACTCAAAAAACTATCCAGCACCGCGCCTTTGATCTGACCACGAATACGGTAACGATTTAGAAATATGATGACGGCCAATTCCTGATCCGGGAACCGGTCAAAAAAAGCCGTGAATCCTGCCACCTGACCACTGTGGTGCTGGCTGGCACGCTCCTTGTACGGCGTAACAGCCCAACCTAGGGCATAGCCTGTGTTTTCGCCGTTTGGTAAAATTGCCGGCGTCCACATCGTTGCCTTGGAAGCGGCTGACAAAAAGTCTGTGCCGTACAATGCGGCGTCCCATTTTGCCAGGTCGCCCGCGTTTGACAGCAACCCACCAGCGCCTAAAGTCGATGAGGTCTCGGTGGGGTTGCGGTTGATCAGCGTGTTGACCTTGTTGACCCAGTACCCCGCAGCCCGGTGCGGAATAATCGCTTCCGGGTCAGCAAGCCGTGTTTGGTTCATACCCAGCGGACCAAAAATCCTAGTATCAAGAATTTTACCCAGCGGCAGGCCATCAATACGCTCCAGCACCATGCTAGCGAGATAATAGCCGGTATTGCTATAATACCAGCCCTGCCCTGGCTCAAAATCGACGGGCCGCGACTGAGCAATTTTGATAACCTCTTCCGGCGTCATGCGGTACCGGTATGCATCATAGCTGCGAATTTCTTCATAGTCGGGAATGCCCGAGGTGTGATTAAGCAACTGCTTGATTGTCACGCCCATCCACTCACTGGGCAGATAGGCTAAATATTTATGGATCGGATCATCAAGATCAAGCTTGCCCTCTTCCGCCATAAGCAATGCGGCGGCGGCGACAAATTGCTTGCTGATCGAGCCAATCTCAAACACGGTTTTTTCCGTCACCGGCGCCGATAGTTCAACATTGGCCAGACCGTAGGGTTTGATATGTAAAATCTCGCCCTTTGATGCCAAGGCAACCAGACCGCCGGGGATATTTTGCGCAACCAGAAATTCCTGAACCTGCTTATCAAGTGCGTCCAGTTTGTCTTGTGGCGGCAGGCTTGGCTGCGCGTTGGCAACGTTAGCCACCAGGCCAAATATAAGCAGGGCCGTAATTTTCAACAATCGCATCTTCCAGTCTCCCGTTTTGCGCTATCGGTCAAGCTATGCACCAGCCGAACCGCGCCGCGCATTATTCTTCTTCAACAATCTTACTAACCATGGCCACTGGTTCACCCTTGCGCATGGGCGGAGTGGCAATCACATAGTTAATCATGCCTGCGTAAGGGGCGCGGATCGTCTCAATCGGTTCACCGAAAAAATTCACCAAATGACCAAGCACACCGCCCTTTGCGATGGTTTGCCCGCCTTTAACACTGGCAATAAACAGACCGTCCGCCGGGCTGGAGATAACGCTAAACTCACCGAGCCATACGGTTGGTTGTGGTGGGCGTTCTTCCCCCGGCAGCATTTTCAAGTGCCGCAACAGATTCATGGCGCCTTCCGTGTTTTTACGGACCAAATCTGCTTCTGTCGTTCCAACCCGGCCAGCTTCGGTGGTCATCGACGGAATACCACGCGTTAGCCCGGTCATGTCGGTGAAAAGCGACGCATCTGCAGGCAGATTGTCGCGCCGGTCAATGACGATATGGTCCAGCCCGAACGCAAGCGCCATACCTTTGATTTTGGCATCCATCTCGGCGTTGCCTGTTACCGGCATGTAGATATAAGGCCGCAAATCCTCGTTGCCGTCACCGCTATGCATATCCACAAGATAGTCAGCCTGTTCAATCACCTGTGTCGTGATGGCATAGGCGATACGCTGGCTGAGCGTACCGTCGGCCTTGCCCGGATAAACCCGGTTCAGGTTTGCCCCGTCAGCAGGGCTGTAATAAATCGTACGCCCCAGAAACGAAGGCATGTTTGCCACATGCACAATAATCACCGTTCCAGTTAGCGTGGCCGGATCAATCTGCTTGGCGATGTGCTGTAAGGCAACAATCGGCGCATATTCATAGCCGTGCGTGCCACCAACCAGCGCCAGCGTTGGCCCTGATTTTGTGCCTTGAATCACAGACACCGGAATACGGCCCGCACCGTCTCCCGTATCCGCGATTTCAATGAAGCCTGTTACCCGCTGACCTGCGATTGCCTTAACACCTCCAACATCGGTCTGGGCGTGCGCTTGCACCGCAAACGTCACGCAAACAACCGCGAAAACTTTCGAAAAAATACTCATTTAATACTCAATCCTTTCAGACCAATTTACGCCAACCCGGATACGCTGGGCGATGCCGTCCGCATCCAGTTCAAACACCGACGCGTCAAGATGCCATATTTTCAGTCTAACACTGAAAATATTTTCGCCCTTCCGTTTATCGCCACCGAAAAGCCACTGTTCGATTTTGAACATTTTTGGGTTATGGGTGCGACAACCAGATATTGTGCCAACGAGTATCATTGCTAAACATTTGTATTATATGATATTTTTCATCGCCTTCATTTGGCCTGCCTATTGCTTAGTTAAAGAAAATAAAAACAGGAGGGTCAGATGTTTGGTAGTTATGTGAAAGTGGCAATGCGGGTTTTCATGCGCAACAAGCTTTTCAGCTTGATCAATATTGGCGGACTGACCATCGGCCTAGCAGCGGCCTTTTTCATAATCCTGTTTGTCAAAAGCGAAGTTGGATACGACAGCTGGCTTCCTTCAGCGGACCGCGCCTTCACCATAGAAACATCTTTTGCGCCCCCCGGGCGTGCGCCGAAAACGTTAGCCCGCACCCCGCTTGAACTGCGCACCGCAATGACGAAAGATTTTCCTGAAATTGAATATTTCACGCGGCTTTATGCGGGCACAGCCCCCATAAAAATTGGTGACAATCAATTTTCCGAACCAGCCTTCCGCATTGAAGAGACATTTTTTGATGTTTTTGGTTTGTCCTTCAAAGAGGGTAACGCCACAAGCGCCCTTTCAGCGGCAGGGTCGGTGGTAATCACTGAGGAAACTGCAGCCAAATATTTCGCCGGGCAAAATGCCGCCGGTAAAGTTATTTCCGTTGGCGACACGGACTACCGCGTGTCCGGCGTGCTGGCCCCTTTTAAGGGGAAAAGCCATTTGGACTTCCAGATACTATTATATGATGGTCCCGGCTCTCTTGATATCGATTTCATCGATTGGACCTCAGCCCGGGTCTATAGCTACTTTACTCTCGCAAGCGGCGCATCCATTGCCACCTTGGAAAGCAGGACAGCTGCCTTTCTCGATACCAACGCTTTCTTCTCGCCGGAAAGCTGGCGCGCCCTTACCCCCAGTTCGGTCATGTCCCTTGGCTTTTTGCCGGTCGGCGACATTCACCTTTACCAACAGGGCGAAAGCCCTATCGCACCGGGCGGCAGTGCTACTTTGGTGTTTGGTTTTGTCGGCATAGCCGCGCTTATACTGGCGATGGCCGGGATAAACTTCGTTAACCTGTCAACCGCACACGCCACAACGCGCGAAAAGGAAACGGCGCTGCGCAAGCTGTCCGGTGCCAGCCGCGGCCAGTTGATCGGCCGCCAACTTCTGGAGGCAATTTTGCTCGTCAGTGTGGCTTGTCTTGTTGCTTTGTCGCTTGTGGAAGTCCTGGCACCAGTTATCTTCAACTGGATCGGCATGGCCAAATTTGGTGCCGTTGAATTTGATCTTTCCTTTCTGATCATTGCAGTTGCTGCCAGTTTGGGAACCGCGGTTCTTGCGGCCCTTTACCCGGCAATTCAGCTATCATCAAAGTCACTTTCAACGGCTTTCTCTGGCGGCAGATCACAGGCACCGAAAGTTGCCCGTTTCCGGCTAGGGCTGATTTTGTCACAATATATTATTTCGATTGTGCTGGTCATTATTGCTGGACATTTTTACCTGCAAACCCGGTTCGCCACCTCAATGGATTTAGGCTTTAAAGCTGACAATGTCGTATCTTATTGGGGTCTGCGAGGTGCGCCCGACGCCCAGGCCCAGCAAGCCTTGCTCGCAAATGTGCGCACCGTGCCCGGTGTAGCGTCTGCCACACGCATGGCGCAGCTTCCCGGCGGCGGACAACAAAATAATGTTAGCTTAACGCCCGTAGGCGCGGACGGGGCAAGCGGTGTGACCACTATTCAAGCAATTGCCGGTGACATAGGTTTCGATACAACGCTGGATATGAGCCTGTTGGCTGGCCGCGCATTTGAAGCCGCCAGAAGCGTGGATGTACCGCTGATCAATCTGGAAACCGGCACCGCAACCAACGACTATGCCACTTCTATCGTTATTAACCAGTTGGCGGCACAGGCTCTTGGGTACAATAATCCGGCTGATGCGCTGGGGACCACCTTCCAGATGCAAGACTATATTAACGGGCAATTATTGGTTGAGGTTGTGGGTGTTGTGAAAAATGCCCATTTTCAAACCATCCATAGCCCGCTGGTTCCCATGTTATTCGTAAATGCAGAACCCTTCTTCAGCGCGCTTTCCATCAAACTTGAGCAGGGCAGCCAAACAGAAACGCTGGCACGCATTGATGCCCTGTGGGAAAATTATGTGCCTGATGTGCCCGTATTGAAGACTTATCTGCGCCAAGATCTGGCAGAACAATACGCCCTTGAAGACCGCATGACCCAGGTATTTAGCGTGTTTGCCGCCCTCGCTGTGGTTATTGCCTTCCTCGGTATCTTTGGCCTAGCGGCATTCAACGTGGAACGCCGCACCAAGGAAGTTGGCATTCGCAAAGTACTCGGCGCAACGGTCACGGAAATTGTCCGGTTGTTTGTTTGGCAATTTTCCAAACCCGTATTGCTGGCCAGCATTATCGCCTGGCCCATTGCCGGAATACTTGTGCAAAACTGGCTGGAAAGCTTCGCCTACCGAATAGACCTCATTCCCCTCGTGTTTATCAGTGCCGGTGGAACGATTTTATTCATTGCAGCACTCACCGTGGCCAGCCATGCCGCGCGGGCAGCGTTGATCAGCCCCATTTTGGCGCTTCGGCACGAATAATTTGCACCGCGTATAATCCGCACCACAAGACCGTATACTTGTGTAAGGCTGCGCCATATACTTACCCTGACCAACTCAATTGGACGGGGTAAGTAGGCATGAGAAGAAGTTTAATGGGCGCAGCAGTTTTAGCCGTTCTTTCAGTTGCGGCCATAGGCATAAGCGCACAGGATGACAGTGAAACACCACTTGAGCACAAACGCGAGGTTTACCGCAAATATACCCCTGACAACTTTGATGATGGTGGTAAAATCAGCCATTATGTCTGGAAAAACTTCTCCGCATTTTTCCCTCATGCTGTCATTGCCCGCACCCAGCCAGAACGTCCCTTGGCCTCTGCCCCAAACCCGGATGTTGCAAATTTCCCCGTGAATGTTGACGGCGCAGAAACCCCTCTGGATGCTTATGTTCATGCAAGCCCTCTTGTTGACGGCATGATCGTTTTGTCGCGCGGCAAGGTCGTCTATGAAGCCTATCCCCGCATGAAATCTTACGATCGGCATTTGGGCTGGTCAGTGACCAAAGTATATGTTTCCACGGCACTGGCCGCACTGGAAAAACAAGGCAAAGTTGATGTGGACAAGCCAGTTGAAACCTATGTTCCAGCCCTTGCCCGCACAGAATGGGCCGGCATCAGCGTGCGCAACATTGTCAACATGGCATCGGGCATTGCCTGCCTTGATAGTGACGGTTATCAAAACACCGACGCTTGCATATACCGGTATGAAGAAACACTGGGGTTAACCGCCCCGCATAACCCGCCCATTGATACATTGGACCTGATAAAATCCATGACGCGCTACCGGGCCGCCGATACGAAGTATGAATATGTCTCACCAGACACCTATGTGTCCGGACTGGTGATCGAAAATGTGACCAACATGCCGCTGGTCGATGCCCTGCAAAGTCTGATTTGGGACAAGGTCGGCGCTGAGGCAGACGGCCTGATGATGATCAGCCCCAAGGGCAATGCAGCCGCTCACGCGGGTTTATCTGCGCGCCTGCGCGATGTGGCGCGGTTTGGCCAGATATTCACCATGGGCGGATTCGGTATAATTGACAGCGCCCATTTGAGCGATCTTCGCAGCAAAAATGGTATAGAGTTTAGCCCTGAACAACTGTTTCGAAGCAGGGAGACATGGGGCGAGGATTTCCCAACCCATGCCGCATGGCAGTGGGATATGATCTGGTCTGATGGCATGATGTTCAAGGGCGGCTATTCAGGCCAGGGTATTTTTGTAGCACCCGAACGCGATATCGTTATCGCATTTTTCGGCACAGCCGACACCAAAGGCAACGGGCATGAGTTGCTGAAATTTTCGCGGCAACTTGCTACTTCCGGCGTGTTGGACTGATAATTATCTAACAGGCAATCTGCCAGGCAACTCGATATAATTTTGAGGGCGCCACTAAACTTTTGACACTTATCAAGACTCGGCATTCATCATTTATTCTACTTTTGTTGTAAAAGTGGGAAAGGAAAGTCTATGGGTGAGCAGGATGATGCTAATATGAGCAACATAAATGGTGAGGCAGAGGGCTTGGTCTTCCCGGTGGTCACGCCTGACAAAGTACGCGAAGCATTTGAAAGTGGTCAGTATCCATATGACACAAAAATATCTCGCTCCAAGTACGAACAAGTCAAAGCCGACTTACAAGCCGAATTGCTGAAAGTCCAACTTTGGGCGCAGGAAACCGGCCAGCGATTTGTTTTGTTGTTTGAGGGACGAGATGCCGCCGGTAAAGGCGGCACCATTAAACGCTTCATGGAACATCTAAATCCGCGCCACGCACGCACTGTTGCCCTCGCCAAACCATCGGATGTTGAGCGCGGGCAATGGTTCTTTCAGCGCTATATTGAGCATTTGCCCACCGCCGGTGAAATCGTATTATATGATCGTTCCTGGTATAACCGCGCAGGTGTCGAACGGGTGATGGATTTTTGTTCGCCCGGTGACTATCTGGAATTTATGCGTCAGGCACCAAGTTTGGAGCGCATGTTGGTGCGCTCAGGTATCCAGCTATACAAATATTGGTTCTCTGTAACACAGGACGAACAGAAGCGCCGCTTTGACGCGCGAACAACCGACCCGTTGAAGCGTTGGAAACTTAGCCCCATAGACCAAGCCAGTTTGTCAAAGTGGGACGATTATACCGAAGCAAAAGAAGCTATGTTTTTTTATACAGACACAGCAGATGCGCCCTGGACTATTGTTAAATCCAACGATAAAAAACGCGCTCGGCTTAACTGTATGCTGCATTTCCTGAACACGGTTGATTACCCAGGCAAGGACACCAAACTGGTAACGTCGCCAGACCCACTTATTGTTGGCCATGCGGGGCATGTTGTTCATCGATCCGAACATATTTTAGGCAAGTCACTTCACCCAAATGGTCGTCACAACAAATCTGAGTGATCTTTGGGCTGATTTCGCCGCTTAAAAACCGCTTGAAACTCTAGACACACGCAGATATAGACCGCTCAGCTATATATCGGCGCGTCTATGCGGCTACCCATTATTTTCATATGCGCCTGAAATGCCCATCTACAGACTGGGTTCAAATTTAAAATAACGATGATCGCTGTTTTACCGGGTATCACTGCCCGAGCGCTCGGCGTTCACAAACAACAGGCGAGACCATGTCTTTATCCCAATTGCGTACCGAATGGTTCGGCAACATTCGAAATGATCTGCTTGCAGGCATGGTGGTTGCCCTTGCACTTATTCCCGAAGCAATCGCCTTTTCCATTATCGCAGGGGTTGACCCGAAAGTGGGGCTGTATGCCTCCTTCTGCATCGCGGTTGTAATTGCAATTGTTGGTGGTCGGCCAGGTATGATCTCGGCAGCGACCGGTGCGATGGCGCTGGTGATGGTGTTACTGGTCAAGGAGCATGGGCTTGAATATCTATTGGCGGCAACGGTACTTACCGGTGTTCTGCAAATTATTGCCGGTTATCTCAAACTTGGTTCGCTGCTGCGTTTTGTTTCCAGTTCGGTGATGACGGGTTTTGTTAACGCGCTGGCAATTCTGATTTTCATGGCGCAGTTACCTGAGTTTGTTGGCGCAAACTGGCAAATGTATGCGATGGTCGCGGTTGGTCTTGGCATCATTTACCTGTTCCCTTATGTAACAAAAACTGTCCCGTCGCCGCTGGTGGCTATCGTTGTACTTACCGCCTTCAGCATGTTTGCCGGGCTTGACCTGCGCACGGTGGGAGACATGGGGGACCTGCCTGATACCCTGCCAATGTTCCTTATCCCTGATATTCCATTAACGCTCGAGACACTGGAAATTATCTTCCCCTATTCGGTGACCTTAATGGCGGTAGGGTTGCTGGAATCACTTATGACTGCTGTCATCGTTGACGACCTGACCGACACACCCAGCGATAAGAACCGCGAATGCAAAGGCCAGGGCATTGCCAACATCATCGCTGGCTTCTTCGGCGGCATGGCAGGTTGTGCCATGATTGGTCAGTCGGTGATCAATGTGAAGTCGGGCGGACGTGGCAGGCTATCCACCTTCTTTGCTGGCGGGTTCTTGTTGTTTCTTATTCTCGTACTCGGTGAATGGGTCAGCCAGATACCCATGGCCGCCTTGGTGGCCGTAATGATTATGGTTTCCATTGGTACCTTCAGTTGGGCATCAGTGAAGAATCTGCGCACCCACCCAAAATCATCCAGCTTGGTAATGCTGTCCACCGTTGCGGTTGTGGTGGCCACCCATGATCTGGCCCAAGGCGTTTTTGTTGGCGTACTGATGAGCGCCTTGTTCTTTGCCCGCAAAGTATCTCATTTGTTGGTTATTAATTCCGAATTGTCAGAAGATCACAATGCACGCACATACAAGATTTTCGGCCAGGTATTTTTCGCCTCCGCCAGCCAGTTTTCAAACGCCTTTGACTATAAAGAAGTGGTTGAGAAAGTTACCATTGACCTTACCCAGGCCCATTTCTGGGACTTGTCCGGTGTAGCCGCCCTGGACAAGGTTGTGTTGAAATACCGCCGCGAGGGAACCGACGTCGAAATACTGGGCATGAACGAAGCCAGTGCCACCATTGTTGAGCGTCTCGGGGTCCACGATAAACCAGACGCCATAGACCTGATGCCAGAACATTGATAGGGATTAAAGATATGAAAACCATCATCGCATGTCTGGACGGATCAGCCCACGCTGAGAATGTCATCACAATGGCGGCTTGGGCCGCAGGTCAAACGGGTGCCAGCATCTCATTACTGCACATGGTACCAAGCCATTCTGAAGCCCCGGTGTTGGGCGACCTGTCCGGTCAGATCGGGCTAGGGGCCAAAAGTGACCTGCTGGAAGAGCTCACCAAAATTGAGCAAGAACACGGCAAGCTGGAACAGAAAAAGGGCCAACTGATCCTCAGCCACGCCAAAGAGGCCCTGACAAATCTGGGGGCAAAGTCCGCTGAAACATTGCACCGCCGCGGCGAGCTGGTCGATGAAATTCAGCAACAGGAATCTGAAGCGGACCTGATTATTATCGGCAAGCGCGGCGAAACAAAAACCGACGCACAAGGCCATGTGGGGGCAAACCTGGAACGAGTATCGCGCGCCGTTCACAAACCATTGCTGATCGCCACGCACCAATCCAAACCAGTGGAGCGTTTCTTAGTTGCGTATGATGGGCGGGCCAGCAGCGACAAAGCTGTTGATTTTGCGGTGTCCAGTCCGTTGTTCAAAGGGCTAGACTGTCATTTACTGAAAGTTGGCGCCGACAACAGCCTGTCTGATGCCATTTTACGCAAAGCCAAAACCAAATTAGAGGACGCTGGGTTTACCGTAAAAGCCACCATTGCCGACGTGGATTCAGTTGATAAGGCCGTAACAGATTATATCACTGAAAATGGCATAAACATGTTGCTCATGGGCGCATATGGTCACTCGCCCCTACGGCGTTTTTTCCTAGGCAGCACGACAATGGCGCAAATCAGCCAGTCAAAAGTGCCCGTACTATTGTTCCGTTAGCGATCGCAATTTTCAACGGCAACCGATAAAGTCTGTCAAACTCCAACGCCCGTAAACGACACTGTATACGGTGTAAAAGAGGGAGATTGATCTTGCTAAAACGATCCTGGATTATAGCGCTGGTATTACTGATTGCTCAGCCTGCCGCGGCAGATAATGATACAATATTCGACGCGCTTCTTGGTCACTGGCAGGCAAAAGGAAATGCGTTCGGCGCCCCCTCAACCAGCGACATGTATTGGGTAAATGCCAAACTAGGCGGGAAATTCTTCCGGCTTGAATACCAGATCAACCGCACAACACCCGATGGAACCAAGCCCATTTTCTCCGGTATCGCCTATTACCAAAAACCGGCAAGCCCTGTGACCGCCAACGACAAAATTAAGGCATTCTGGGCCGACACCAACGGAAATTTGCACCCGATTTCAGCAATGGTTGAAGACAATGCGCTCATCTCAAATTGGGGCACCCCAGATACCGAGCAAGGCCGCACCCGCTACCAGTTGATGGAACTCGGAACCGTTGAAGTAACTGACTGGGTCAAAACACCGGATGGCTGGCGACGATTTAACCACACAGTTTTCAATCGTAGCGAAACACAGCGCTAGACAGATAGTCTGGACCTACAAGTCGCGAAAAAGTGGCACCAGCCAATTGATAACAGCGCGCACAGCCGGCGCTTTCTTCAAATCTTCGTGGATCACTAACCAAACTTCGCTGTTATCTAGAAAAATAGGGTCGGAAACCCGCTCCAGCATGGCTTCCTTGTCACCCACCATAGCCGGCAAAACCGTAAGCCCTACATTGGCCTTGGTGGCATCAAGAAATTGCAATGTTTGCGAACATCTGAGCATTGGTTCCTTCCCCAGTTTGCTGCGCAGCCAAACCTGAGACGCCAGCCCCTCCAAGGCGCTGGAGCCGACAATCCAGTCACATTGATTGTATCGTCGCTCGTCTTTGGCTGCCGGGTTTTCCTGCACATATTGCACGGAACCATATACGGCGTAAGGTGCCTCGCCCAACTTCCGCATCACCAGATCGCCGCCCAGTGGCCGCATATTCCGGATCGAAACATCTGCGTCGCCGCGGTCAAGGTCTGCAAGCGCATGCCCTGTTATCAATTCAATGTCGATTGAAGGGTGCTGATCTCTGAAGTCTGGCAAATGTTCGGTGATGAACCTTGAGAACCAAAAGCCTGACGCCACCCTGACCCGGCCACTGGCAACCTCCCCGAGGGTTTTGGCCTGACGGGAAAAAACTTGAGCCGCAGCATCCATTTTTTGAGCAGCTTCCATTAAGCTTTTGCCCTGCTCGGTCGCAAAATAGCCATCGTGGCGGTGATCGAAAAGCCTGACACCCAGCGCCTGCTCAAGACGGGCAATATGCCGGGCAATGGTGGGTGGGCTAATGCCAAGCTTTGGCGCAGCCGCAGACAAGCTGCCTTCCTCAGCCACTGTTAAATATATTTTTACATGATCCCAGTTCATGGCCGCCTCCTTAAAACAGTTTAGCCAGACATCAAACCATGCTCAACGCCAGTTTTTCAAAAATGAAAAACTGTTGCTCTGCCTTAACTCTGCCCTTCCTCGCTGATGCCAGCCAAAATGGTCGTGACGAAAGTGACTGGAGGAGACGCTTCATGAACACCCCAAAAAAGCAAATGCCTGATGCACACAACAAAAGCGACTATGACGACGTTATCGAAACTGTATTTGACTATGTGTACGGCGTGGCCACAAACGACTGGGCACGCATCCAGCGTGCTTACGATGTGCCCAAGGCTCAAATGAAACTGATCACCGGCGAGCCGGGTGCCGAGAAAGTTTTTGTTATCCCCATCGAACAGGTTTGGGAGAAAATATGGAGCACACTGCCCGCAAACCCTGACCACACCGCAGAAATTATCAGCGTATCGGTTTACGAAAACCGCATCGCTATCGTCGTCTTGAACAACAATGGTCGATATTTTGATCAACTGTCCCTTTATAAGGTCAATAACCGCTGGAGCATCTATGACAAGCTTTCCCGTCAGATTGATGGTGGCCATATCCCGGAAGCAGACATGATTGCGGCGTTCGGACCCCAACCATGAATAAAGCTGCCAAATCATCGGTTGGCATGATTGGCTTGGGTGCACTGGGGTCGGCCATTGCTGAACGGCTGATTACCCAGGATGTGCCCCTAACCGTGTGGAACAGATCACCGGAGAAAATGACCGCGCTGGTCCGCAAAGGTGCGTCTGCCTGCGAATCTATTGAGGACCTATGCCAGAACAATGATTGGGTCCTGTCATGCGTATCAGATGATGAGGCACTGCAACAGATAAACGCTGCTTTGTGCGCAGCTGGTCATAAGCCGTCAATCCACCTTTCCTTCAGTAGCTGTTCACCGAAGGCTGTCCGTCAGGCCGCAAAACAGGCACAAGAACAGGGCATTTGTTTCATAAACTGCCCAGTGCTTGGGCGGCCTGACGTTGTACTTGCTGGCATGGGAGGCTACCTTGTCGCGGGCGAGAAAACCGCCTCAAAAATGGTTGAGCCGTTGCTATCCAAACTGGGCGAAAATAATCGTTATTTGGGGGAAAGACCAGAGCAGTCCGCCATTATAAAGTTAGCGATGAATTATTTCATCGCACTAACTATTGGTGGCCTGACAGAAGCTGCGTCTACCCTTGAACAACAAGGCATCGGCTTCGATATATTTTTAGATATTGTCGACAAAAGCCCCGCGAGCAGTCGCCTGATAGGGCTTTTCGGAAACTTGATTGCAGACCAAAAATTTTCCCCGCCTTTGTTTGATCTAAGGCTCGCGCAGAAAGACATCGACTATTTTACTGATCTGACAGGAAGTAACCCCGATCTTTTTCTCACGGCTGGCCTTAAACAGCACATAGACACAACCAAAGCCAACTCTGATGCCCTAACATTAGACTGGGCTGGCTTGGCAGCACACCTATTAAAATGCCCATAAATTCACCGATAAACCTACTCACTTACCAGTATATTCGCTGGGAACTCCTTGCCCGTAGGTGGGGAGTTGTCGTTGCAGGTTATTATAGTCAAACATATCCAATTGACGACTAATCTTGCCATTTTCGAAGAAAAGCCATGTGGTGAAATTTATCGCCGCTTTTTGTCCGTTCCATGTAAGTGAAAACAGCCCCTCCAGCACCACAACATCGCCTTGGGTTACGCTATTTCTAACATCAAAGACAAAGTTTCCGCCGTACCGCCCCTGCATAATACCCGTGTAAGCGCTTGCCAATTGGACACGCGACGTAAAATCCAACCTTGCGGTAGGGTCTGTGAAGCGAACATCTTGCTTATAAAAAGCCAGAAAACCATCTAAATCGAATTGTTGATAGGCCTTCAGCCAGCCATCGACAGGATGGGCTGTTCGGTCACTCGCCGAAACGGCGTGAGGCGGAAGAAAGGCCAGAATCAGAAAAGTCAGGGCAATAATTTTTTTCATAATTTTTCACCGGTTATTTGTTTGGCCTCATGCTCGATTCAGTCTTTGACCAATTCAAGACAATCACTCACTATACGGGACCAACAACTGGTGCCGCGTGCCTGACATTTGCCCGCATTCGAACCAAATTAAATGGAAGGACAAACAGATGGTTCTGTTTAAATGTTGGTTAACTCCTTATGATTAAAAATAGGGAGTGGGGCAGGAGAATTGTATGTGCGTTAAAATAAGCCACCGTTGGCTATCTGTCTTTTTGCTGATAATTGCATCGCTGATTGCACCCAGTTCTTCGGCAGATAACACCAGAGTACGCATTTTATATTTTTCGTCGTTCCCTGAAATTATGCAGCCTGCAACCAGGCCCGGGCTTGCAGAGCTTGCAACCGCAATCCGTGTGGAACGAGGGAAAAACCCGAACCTGATATTCATTCACGGCGGTGCTTCCCTGGGCCCTTCTGTTTTTGGTGCAATGGATAACGGCGCTCATATGGTGGACATATTGAATACGCTTAACCCCAATGTCATGGCGATCGGTAAACGGGAGTTTTCCTATGGATATGACAACTTCATCCTAAACGCTTTGTCAGCATCATTTCCGCTCGTAACCAGCAACTTGCAGGATGCGAGAACTGGGGGGGTCATTGATGCAACCTACCCAACTTTCATCCTTCAAACCGGCGATCTTTCGATTGGCGTCGTCGCCTTAACCTCTGCAAATGCTATTACCGAATACGGTGCCACCGAAGCGCGTTTACTGGAAACAACGTCCGCCACTGTTCAAGCCGCCGAGCAATTGCGGCAGGAGGGCGCGAGCGCGATTGTCCTGTTGGCTGATACGGACTTTGATGACTTAAGCGCCATGCGCGCTGACGGCACGGTGGATGTTATATTTTACACCCATAATTTCAACAATCCGCAATCCCTCGACCGACAGGGCGAATTATTGACTGAGGGGGCCCTTGACGGCAAAATAATCGCCGTAGATTTATGGCTTGAGGCTAACGATACAGGCACTCAAGAGCTTCATACCAGTGCGGAATTGCTACCCCTTTCCAACTATGATCGCGACAATACGGTCGCCAGTATTATTGCCAATTACCGAACCAGGCTTGATCAGCTACTTGGCCCTGAAATCGCAACAGTTGGCAAAGCATTTGATACGTTGCGCAGCAATATTCGCAGTAAGGAAAATGCTTTTGCGAATTTAATCACCGATGCGCTCAGGCAAGAAGTTTCCGCTGACATCGCTTTATTAAACGGAGGCACAATCCGCGGAAACGCCGACTATGCGGTTGGGCACAAGATCAACCGCGGAGATATTCAGCGTGAACTGCCCTTTGGCGGACGGACAGCCCTTGTCCGCATGAGCGGCGATCAGATTTTAAGTACGCTCGAACATGGGATTGAGTGCGGCATGCAAACCGATGGCTGCTATACTCATTTTTCGAACCTTCAAGTCACCTTTGACAGCCGCAAACCAAAGGGGCGGCGAATTATCAGCGCAATAGTAGGAAACGCACCGCTGGAAGCAGGCACTGACTATCGGGTCGCGACAAGCGACTTTATGGCGGGCGGAAACGACGGGTTCGATTATCTGGGCACAGCAGAAAAGATATTCGATCACGGAACCAACCGGGTTATCTGGACTGTTGTTGTCGAGCATATTGAACGCTTAGGTGTCATTGCCCCCTTAGTTGAAGGCCGCATTCTGGACATTGCTGCAGACAACAGCGCCGAGGACGGCAATGACTGATCCGAGTTCCAAAATAGTCAAGTCCCGCCTTGGGCTTGGTTTCAAAATTAAGGCCGTAGTTGTCTCGCTTGTTGCCCTCATGATGACGGTGGCCGCACTCTCATTCTATATTCTGCAGCAATTCCGTGATCAGGTTATTGATTATTCAAATCAAACACTACCGGCGCTTGCTGCTTCAATCGACTTGAATTCGTCATTGGAAAAAATTGTTCAGAACACCGAACAGCTGGTCAACAGCGATGTACAGGCTAGGCGGCGCATTGCTCACACAGCAACGCAAGATTCGGTTGCAGGTATTAATAACCTACTGGCATCTCGCGATACACTTTTGGATGTGGAGGAAATTCGCACGGTTCTGGCCATTTTATCGGAAACGACAAACGACTTAAACACGCTTATCGAAGATAAAATTGATTTTTCAAACCGCCTTGATGCTTTACACAACGAGCTAGGTGATTGGGTCGTTACAGAACTAACCCGCGATCAGCAAGACACGCTTTCTCGCCGAAGCGCAGCATTTAATGGCTGGGTTGTTCTGGAGCGAAGATTGATACAACAGGTGGCGAACCTTTCCACCAGTAGTGATGTTCGTAGCCAACAACGGCAAATTCCGGGCATTATGCAAGCACTACGTAGGCTAACGGATACAGCTTCAACATTGCCTACGGACGAACGGCAACTTTCAAACGCCCGGCTTGCAACTCTGGAAGTAAAACTTAACGGCGTCAGCGGCGTTGTTGATACGCTGCGCAATCTGAACCGTACCGACGCCCGGTCACGCGCCCTGGAGCGGCAAATGCGGGTGTTGGTTGCCGAACTGCTCAGGAAGACCGACAGCCTTGCAACCCAAAAAAGTAACGAGGCTCAATCGACTGCTCAAAATCTGGTGGATCAGAGCCAACAGCAGCTGTTTGCTCTGTTGATTAGTGTGACGATCGCGCTCGCGATTGCGGTGGTTGGATTTTTCTTCATTGAAAAACGGGTGCTAGCGCGACTTGTATCGCTGCGAGACGCCGTTATTGGGCGGGCTGCCGGCGGTGACCAATCGGTTTCAATCGGTGGCCACGATGAAGTCACAGAAATTGGAAGCGCTGTTCAAATATTTATTGATGAAATAGACAATCGCCAGAAACAAATTTTGAGGAGCGCAGAACAAACCAACGCAATAATCCGATTATCCCCACAAGCAATGTGTATCGTTGCGGGAAATCAAATACTATACCATAACGACGCCTTTGAATTGCTTTGGCCTGGCTGTGGGTCACCGGAGGAAAACAAATCCATTCTCGCGTTGTTCCCCGCTATTCTTATTGACGAATCTGGGCCGGTCGGGGTTCGCTCGGTCGCGCGCCACCCAATCAACGACACAGGCACCAATGTTCGGTGGTTCAATATGACCAGTAACACCGTCGAATGGCATGGGCAAAAAGCGCGGCAGGTAATTGTTGACGACACCACCAAGCAAGTACAGGTTGAACACACTCTGGAAGACGCTCGGAGGCGCGCTGAAGCCGCTGCACAAGCCAAATCGAACTTCCTGGCGATGATGAGCCATGAAATACGTTCACCAATGAACGGTATAATTTCGGTCGGCGAAATGCTTGAAAAAAGCGATTTGGATAACGAACAAAATCAACTGGTGACAATTATTAACCAATCAGCAGAAACCCTGCTGACAATTCTTGATGATGTGCTTGACCTTTCAAAAATTGAAGCGGGTAAGTTGCAAATAAGTAAACATCAATTTGACCTACGATCGGTTCTGGCCGGCGTCGCCAATCTGCTTGAACAGGGCTTCAAGCAAAAGAATGTGTCGCTGACTGTTGAGCTAGCGGACAATCTGCCAAAATCGGTTTTTGGTGATTCGAACAGGATTCGCCAAATCATGTACAATTTGCTGAGTAACGCCCTGAAATTTACCGAAAACGGCTCGGTTCAACTAGCTGCAAAGGTAGCGATATCTGAGCCTGACCAGCCCTGCACCGTTCAAATAACCGTGACAGACACCGGCATCGGCATTAGCTCAGAAGTCATGAACCGATTATTTCAACCCTTTGAACAGGCGGATTCGTCTATAGCACGCCAGTATGGTGGCACCGGCTTGGGGCTATCCATTTGCCGACGTTTGGCGGACCTGATGGGCGGCGCCATAACCGTAAACAGCACCGAGGGTCGTGGGTCTACCTTCACCCTTACCGTGCCGCTGGAGGTTGCGCCCGAGGAAACAACGATAACAGAGCAAAACTCAATCGAGGCAGAGCCAAACAAAACCCCTGAAAACGCCCACATTTTAGTGGTTGAGGATAATAAGGTCAATCAGATCGTGATTGGCAAGATCCTGAAATCACTGGGCTACAGTTGGGATACGGCTGATGACGGCGTGAGCGCGCTGGAGGTGTTTGACCCGGAACGTCATGCTATTATTCTGACTGATATACGCATGCCCCGTATGGACGGTTATCGGCTGGCATCTGAAATACGATCTCTTGAAGGGCACGGCAGCAAAGTTCCCATCATTGCCCTGTCCGCCGACGCCATGGAAGAGGCGAAAGAAAAAAGCGAGCTATCCGGTATCGACGTATTTTTGACCAAGCCCGTCAAGATAGATGAAGTTCGCGAGTGTCTAAATTCCTTTGGCTAACGCCTCTGAAACATCTCCGCAACGACATGGAAAGCCATCTCTACCCTCTCCAAAAGGCCGAGTGTTGCTGGAAAACACACCCTTTTCGAGAAAAATACATCCTCGGCGTATCCGCGTCGTTTTTTTTTCCAATTGGACAGAAAGGCTGATAACAGTCGCCCTACTGCAACTCGCCAGCAAGATGCTGGCACTAACTATGCAGGTTAAAGGACCCGTTTTGGGTTCATAATTTTTAACCCTGCGACTGCTCTGATCTGGCTTTTGCGCGAACACCACCGCACCACATCTGACATCGCGCGAAAGGAACTACAACATGGCTAACGGTACAGTAAAATGGTTTAACGCCACCAAAGGTTTTGGCTTCATTCAACCTGAAGCAGGCGGAGACGACGTGTTCG
>Ga0316204_10001006_pt1 | contig 85602 bp, 92 predicted proteins | sample 6monrhotite_MG_2_FD_205661 | JGI IMG/M metagenome (GOLD analysis project Ga0316204, IMG submission 205661) | Microbial mat bacterial communities from mineral coupon in-situ incubated in ocean water Damariscotta River, Maine, United States -... | ecosystem: Environmental > Aquatic > Marine >... | reverse complement strand
GTCATACGCCTTTCTTTAACGGTTACCGTCCACAGTTTTATTTTCGTACCACGGATATTACCGGTGCGGTGGATCTTCCGGAAGGTGTAGAGATGGTGATGCCGGGTGACAATGTATCCGTCACAGTAGCATTGATCGCGCCGATTGCGATGGAAGACGGTTTACGCTTTGCGATACGTGAAGGTGGCCGTACTGTTGGCGCCGGTGTTGTTGCTAAAATTATAGAGTAAAAAAAACATGAGCATGCAGGGTCAAAGAATACGCATCCGCCTAAAGGCTTTCGATCATCGTCTGATCGATCAGTCTGCGCGTGAAATTGTTGAAACAGCTAAGCGCACTGGCGCGCAGGTTAAGGGGCCTATTCCTCTGCCGACACGCAAAGAACGTTTTACTATTTTGATTTCACCGCATGTAAACAAGGATGCGCGTGATCAGTACGAAATTCGCACGCACAAGCGAATGATGGATATCGTAGATCCTACAGAAAAAACAGTTGATGCACTGATGAAGCTTGATCTTGCGGCAGGTGTTGATGTTCAGATTAAACTGGACTAACGCGGCGCAAATCTAGAAGCAGAATAACGGATATTGAGGTAGAGAAATGGCTATTGGCATAGTGGGACGCAAGTGCGGAATGACGCGCGTATTCACCGAGGATGGTGTATCAATCCCAGTGACAGTTATCGAGGTTGAGCCTAATAGAGTCACGCAGCTTAAAACTGTTGAGACTGATGGTTATCGTGCGATACAGGTAACGACTGGATCACGTCGCGCTTCACGAGTAACCAAGCCAATGGCTGGACATTATGCGAAAGCGAATGTTGAAGCCGGCAGAGGTTTATGGGAATTCCGTCTGGAAGATGGCGAAGGCGAAGATATTGCTGTGGGTTCGGAGATTAAAGCAGAAATATTCGAAGCAGGTCAGGATGTTGATGTTACAGGCACATCTATTGGTAAAGGCTTTGCAGGTGTAATTAAGCGTTATAACTTTTCCATGCAGGATGCGACGCATGGTAATTCGCTTGCGCATCGTGCACCGGGTTCGATCGGACAGAACCAGACGCCAGGACGTGTTTTTAAAGGTAAAAAAATGTCTGGCCATATGGGTAATAAAAAGACAAGCATCCAAAATTTGGAACTTGTACGTGTAGACGCAGAACGTAATTTGCTACTCATAAAGGGTGCTGTGCCTGGCTCTGCGGGCGGCAATGTGATTGTGCGTTCGGCTGTAAAGGCGCGCTGAGGAAAAACCTATGGAACTTAAACTGACAACTGCAACCGGTAAGGCTTCTACAAAAAAGATTGAAGTATCGGATGCAAATTTTGACTGTGAATACAATGAAGCATTGATTCATCAGGTTGTGACCGCCTACTTGTCTGGTGCTCGCGCAGGAACTCATGCGCAGAAGACCCGTTCACAGGTGCGAGGCGGTGGTGCAAAACCGTGGCGACAGAAAGGTACTGGACGCGCACGTGCCGGTACAATTCGTAGCCCAATCTGGCGATCTGGTGGCGTAACATTTGCTTCGGTGCCGCGTGATTACAGTCAGAAGGTTAATAAGAAAATGTATCGCAAAGCGATGCGTTCAATTATTTCTGAATTGTTGCGCAAAGAGCGTCTTGTGATCGTTGATAACTTCGCAGTTAGCGAAGCAAAAACAAAAGAATTGCTGACGAAACTGTCGGCACTGGGTCTTGAAAATACATTAATTGTAAGTGCGGACCCTGATGAAAAGCTGTATCTCGCTGCACGCAATCTGCATAAAATAGATGTTGTTGATATTGCAAGCATTGATCCTGTTAGCCTTATTAAATACGAAAAAGTATTGATGACAAGCGCTGCAGTGAAGCAGATTGAGGAGATGCTGTCATGAATACAGAACGTTTAATGAAGATTTTGTTACGTCCGCATATTTCTGAAAAAACAACGATTGTTGCAGAAGCGAACAAGCAGTTCACTTTCCGTGTTTTGGCAAACGCCAGCAAGCCTGAAATCAAACAGGCTGTCGAACTAATGTTTGACGTTAAGGTGGACAGTGTTCAGGTTTTGAACACAAAAGGAAAAATAAAACGTTTTGGTGCGATGACAGGTAAGCGTATTGATTGGAAAAAGGCCTACGTTTCCCTGAAGCCAGGATTTGATATTGATTTCACGGGCGCGCAATAAGCGAGCGTTGCTAAGGAATATAAATAATGCCAGCTATAAAAACAAAACCAACATCACCTGGGCGACGTTTTGTCGTCAAGATTGTAAATCCAGATTTACATAAAGGTGCACCTTACGCGCCATTGTTAGCCAAAAAGTCTAAGAGTGGTGGGCGTAACAATAATGGACGCATCACCGTGCGCCACATTGGTGGTGGACATAAACAACATTATAGAATTATAGATTTCAAGCGCACCAAGGACAACATTCCTGCACGTGTAGAGCGCATTGAATATGATCCTAATCGTAGTGCAAACATTGCGCTTTTATTGTATGCAGATGGTGAGCGTAGCTACATTATTGCGCCAAAGGGTATAAAGGCAGGTGACGAGTTGATGTCGGGAATAGAATCACCGATCAAACCCGGTAATACCATGACATTACGTACAATCCCTATGGGTACTGTTGTGCACTGCATTGAGCTGAAGCCAGCTAAAGGTGCGCAGGTAGCGCGCAGCGCTGGGACATCAGCGCAGCTGGTCGCAAAAGAAGGTGCTTACGCAATTTTACGTTTACGCTCAGGCGAGATGCGAAAAGTGCTGGCGGAGTGCCGCGCCACAATTGGCGAAGTAAGTAATTCAGAGCACGGTTTGCGCTCACTGGGTAAAGCTGGCGCGAAACGCTGGCGTGGTGTTCGTCCAACCGTTCGTGGTGTAGCGATGAACCCGGTTGATCACCCTCATGGTGGTGGTGAAGGCCGTACATCGGGTGGTCGTCACCCTGTTTCACCTTGGGGTATGCCAACCAAGGGTTACAAAACGCGTCACAACAAGCGTACTGACTCTTTAATCGTACGTCGTAGAAACAAAAAATAGATCTATTAAAGCGGATAGTTGCAGAGGTTAAATAATGCCACGGTCAATCAAAAAAGGTCCATTTGTAGACTTACATCTGGTAAAAAAAGTCGATGAGGCTGTTGCTTCAAACAGCAGAAGACCGATTAAAACTTGGTCACGTCGTTCAATGGTGGTACCTGAAATGGTAGGCCTGACGATTGCTGTGCATAACGGCAGATTACATGTTCCAGTTCTTATTTCTGAAAATATGGTTGGACATAAACTGGGTGAGTTTGCAGCAACAAGAACCTACCGGGGTCACACGGCCGATAAAAAGGCAAGGTAATCCGAGGATAAGAAAATGGAAGTGGCTTCAAAATTAAAATATGCAAGTATTTCAGCGCAAAAAGTCCGTTTAGTTGCGGATCAGGTGCGCGGCATGCCTGTTGAGAGAGCATTAAACGAATTAACATTCAGCAAGAAAAAAGCGGCTGCAATGATTAAAAAAGTACTCGAGTCAGCAATTGCTAATGCTGAGCATAATGAAGGTGCTGATATTGATGAGTTAAAAGTATCAACAATATTCATTGATGAAGGGCCAACACAAAAAAGATTTAGTGCACGTGCACGTGGTCGTGCCAACCGTCTTTTAAAGCGCAGCAGTCATATTACCGTTTGCGTAAGCGATAACTAATAGAGAGTTTCATAATGGGTCAAAAAGTACATCCGACTGGAATACGACTGGGAATTGTCAAGGATTGGACATCTACCTGGTACGCTGATTCTAAAAATTATGCGGATTATTTATATACAGATCTTAAGGTGCGTGAGTTTCTTAAAAAGAAATTAAAGCAGGCATCCGTTAGCCGTATACAGATTGAACGTCCGGCGCGAAATGCACACATTACGATCAGTACTGCACGTCCAGGTTTGGTGATTGGCAAGAAAGGTGAAGATATTGATAAGCTTCGTAAAGAAGTTTCTACGATGATGGGTATTCCCGTTCACGTCAATATTGAAGAAATTCGCAAGCCAGAACTTGATGCGCAACTTGTTGCTGAAAGTGTTGCTCAGCAGGTTGAACGTAGAATTATGTATCGTCGTGCAATGAAACGCGCAGTCACTAATACTATGCGTCTTGGAGCAGAAGGTATTAAGATTCATGTTTCAGGTCGACTCAACGGTGCAGAAATCGCTAGAAGTGAATGGTACCGTGAAGGCAGAGTTCCTTTGCACACCTTGCGCGCAGATATTGATTATGGTTTCGCTGAAGCAAATACACCTTCTGGTGTGATTGGTGTAAAAGTTTGGATTTTTAAAGGTGAGATTTTTGACACTACTGTAAGAGATAGTGCAAAACCAACAAAGAAGCCTAAGGCAGTAAAAGAGGTTAAATAATTATGCTTCAACCAAAAAAAACCAAATTCCGTAAGATGCATAAAGGCCGTAACCGCGGCTTGGCGAATACAGGTAATAAAATAAGCTTTGGTGAATATGGCTTAAAAGCAGTAGAGCGCGGACGCATTACTGCACGCCAGATTGAGGCTGCTCGTCGTGCTATGACACGCTATGTGAAACGTGGTGGGAAAATTTGGATTCGTGTTTTCCCCGACAAACCGATTACTAAAAAACCTATCGAAGTACGTCAAGGTAAAGGTAAAGGTAATGTAGAATATTGGGTTGCGCTTACACAGCCAGGCCGAGTTCTTTATGAAATGGAAGGTGTTAGTGAAGACGTTGCCCGCAAAGCATTTGAATTGGCAGCTGCTAAATTACCTATTAAAACAACATTCGTAAGCCGGACGATAATGTAATGAATACGAGTGAGCTAAGAGAAAAAAGTGTTGCTGAATTAAAGACAGAGCTTGAGAGTCTTTTGCGCGAACAGTTTAACTATCGCATGCAGAAAGGTACTGGTCAGTTGTCTCAGACACATAAAATTAGAATAGTGCGCCGTGGTATTGCGCGTATTTATACGATATTGAATGAAAAGAACCGATTGGGTGAGTCATCATGAATGATGAAGTAGGAATTTCCGGAAGTGTAACGGGTACAGTGGTAAGCGATAAGATGGATAAATCGATTACTGTTAAAATTGAAAGAAAAATTCCGCACCCGTTGTATAAGAAATATGTTAAACGTACGACTAAAATTCATGCGCATGATGAAGACAATCAGTGTAAAGAAGGTGATGTTGTTACCATTCAACAATGCCGTCCTATGTCTAAAACCAAGACGTGGAAGCTGGTTGAAATCGTAGGTTCTGCGGCTTAATAGCAATACAGAATTAGATAAATAACAGGACTTCTGGAGAAATACTAAATGATACAGATGCAGTCAAGACTGGACGTAGCAGACAATAGTGGCGCACGTCAGCTAATGTGTATCAAGGTGCTTGGTGGTTCACATCGCCGCTACGCGCGCATTGGTGACATCATTAAAGTCAGCGTCAAAGAAGCGATTCCTCGCGCAAAAGTTAAAAAAGGTGAGGTTTACGACGCAGTGATTGTTCGCACACGCAAAGGCGTTAGACGTCCAGATGGATCAATTATCCGTTTTGATAGTAATGCGGCGGTGTTGTTGAATAACCAAAAGCAACCGATTGGAACACGTATCTTTGGCCCTGTTACACGTGAGTTACGTAATGAACAGTTCATGAAGATTATTTCGTTAGCGCCAGAAGTATTGTAATTGCGCGTAATTAAGAATCAGGATTTACAGTATGAAGAAGATTAAAAAAAATGATGATGTAATTGTCATCGCAGGAAAAGACAAAGGAAAGCGTGGTGTTATTACGCAGGTCTTATCTAATGACCGCGTTGTTGTTGAAAACATTAATATAATTAAGCGTCATACTAAGCCTAATCCTAATCGTGGTGTACCTGGCGGAATTATTGAAAAAGAAGCATCGATTCATATTTCTAACATTTCTCTGTTTAACCCGGCGACTAAAAAAGCTGACCGCGTAAACATAAAAACATTAGAAGATAATCGTAAGGTACGAGTATTTAAATCAAATGGCGAAGTTGTAGACAGTTAATGTCTGATGGAATGAAAAATGGCAAGACTACACAGTTATTATAAAGAAACGATTATCCCGCAGCTTAAGACTGATTTAAGTCTTAAAAGTGTCATGGAGGTGCCTCGCATCACCAAGATTACGCTGAACATGGGCTTGGGTGAAGCGGTCAATGACAAAAAAGTTGTTGAGTTCGCTACAGGAGACATGGATAAAATTACCGGACAAAAGTGCGTTGTTAACTTGTCACGCAAATCAATTGCTGGTTTCAAGATTCGAGATGGCTGGCCTATCGGTTGTAAGGTTACCCTGCGAAGAGAACGTATGTATGAATTTCTTGATCGTCTGATTACGATGGCAATTCCACGAATTCGTGATTTCCGTGGCTTGAATGCAAAATCGTTCGATGGCCGTGGTAACTACAGCATGGGTGTTCGTGAGCAAATCATCTTTCCTGAAATAGAATATGACAAGATTGATGTGCTACGCGGTATGGATATTACTATTACAACGACTGCAAAAACGGATGAACAAGGTCGCGCATTGTTAAAAGCGTTTAACTTTCCGTTTAGAAACTGAGGATTTGGTATGGCTAAGGTCTCGATGATTAATCGTGAGATAAAGAGAAAGCGGACAGTTGAAAAATACGCTGCGAAACGTGCAGAGTTGAAAAAGACACTGTCAGATATGACCCTTGACGATGAAACTCGTGCTGAAGCACAGCGTAAATTTCAGATGTTGCCACGTGATGCTAGCCCTGCTCGCATGCGTAATCGTTGTAGAATAAGTGGTCGCCCACATGGTTTTTATCGCAAATTTGGCCTGAGTCGTAATAAGTTACGTAAGGCGGCAATGTTGGGACATGTGCCTGGTCTTGTTAAAGCCAGCTGGTAAAAGCTGAGTCTGCAAGAAAACAATTTAAATGGAATTTATTTAATTCCCCTAAAGTAATTTAGAGAGTAACAAGAACATGAGTATGACAGACCCGATAGCAGATATGCTGACACGGATCAGAAATGCCCAAGCGGTTGCCAAGGCGGCGGTTTCGATTCCTTCATCAAAAATGAAGGTATCAATTGCCAAAGTGCTAAAGCAGGAAGGGTACATTGCTGATTATACTGTTGTTGAATCAGGCGCAAAAAGCAGCCTTGATATTACGTTGAAATATCATGACAACAAGCCGGTTATAGAAGAAATTAAACGTTATAGTCGTCCTGGACTTCGTGCTTACCGCGGCAAAGACGATATTCCCAAGGTGATGGGCGGCTTAGGTGTTGCGATCGTCTCAACATCAGCTGGCGTCATGACTGATCGTGCTGCGCGCGCTGATGGTATCGGTGGCGAAGTTATTTGTTTTGTAAGATAGAAGAATATAACCATGTCTAGAATTGCAAAGAATCCAATACAAGTAGTGAGCGGAGTTAGTGTCGCTATTAGTGGTCAGACTGTCGATATTAAGGGCCCTAAAGGCGACCTGAATATCACTGTTCACGAAGATGTAGAAGTTAAGCAGGAAGAAAATGTATTACATATTGCGCCACGTAATGGCAGTAAACCTGCTGATGCAATGGCAGGTACAACACGTGCGTTATTGAGCAATATGGTGACAGGTGTTCATAGTGGTTTTGAACGTAAACTTAAATTAGTTGGCGTTGGTTACCGTGCGCAGACACAGGGTAAAAACTTGAGTTTGACCTTGGGTTTCTCTCATCCGGTTGATTATGAAGTACCAGATGGGATTACTGTAGAAACACCGTCGCAAACTGAAATCGTTGTGACAGGTGTGGATAAACAAAAGGTTGGTCAGGTTGCAGCTGATATTCGATCGTATCGTCCACCAGAACCTTATAAAGGTAAAGGTGTTCGGTATTCAGATGAAACTATTGTGCTTAAAGAAGCCAAGAAGAAATAAGGTAGGTAATAAGCGTGGATAAAAAACTAGGACGCTTGCGTCGCGCTCGTAGAGCACGCGCTAAAATAAAGCAATTAGGTGCAGTTAGGTTGAGCATTTTTCGCACACCGAAACACATCTATGCGCAGGTCATGAAACCAAACGGTAGTGAAGTATTGGTGAGTGCCTCAACACTTGAGACTGAAGTAAAGTCGAGCATAGAAGGCTCCACTGGTAATGTTGCAGCTGCAACGGCCGTGGGCAAAATTGTCGCCGAACGCGCAAAAGCTGCTGGCCTGTCAAAGGTTGCATTTGATCGCTCAGGATATAAATACCACGGGCGCGTAAAAGCGCTGGCTGAAGCCGCACGTGAAAATGGTCTGGAATTTTAAGGGTCTGCTAAAATGGCAAGAATAGAAGCACAAGGTGGTACATCGGATGACATGCAAGAAAAGCTTGTTGGCGTCAGACGTGTAACTAAAGTTGTAAAAGGTGGACGTCAGTTTGGTTTTTCTGCTCTAACTGTTGTTGGTGATGGAAATGGCAAGGTTGGCTTTGGTAGCGGAAAAGCGCGTGAAGTGCCTATGGCAATTCAAAAAGCGATGGAAGAAGCACGTCGTAACATGGTCGAGGTTAAACTTGATAACGTAACGCTGCAATATTCTATGACAGCGCGCCATGGTGCAGCAAAAGTTTTTATGCAGCCCGCTTCACCTGGTACAGGTATTATTGCCGGTGGTGCAATGAGAGCAGTATTTGAAGTTTTGGGTGTGCAGGACGTACTTGCTAAATGCATTGGTTCAAGTAATCCGGTGAATGTTGTCCGTGCAACGATAAAAGGTTTGCAGGGTATGAGTAATGCCGAAATGATTGCACAAAAACGTGGTTTAAAGGTTAAGGATATAGTGAGTTAGTCATGTCCAGTAAAAAACAAATCAAAGTAACCTTGAAGCGTAGCCCGATCGCACGCATACCTTCACATAAAGCATGTGTGAAAGGTTTAGGTCTAAGGCGTATGCATCAAACAGTTGCCGTTGAAGATACTCCGTGTACACGAGGTATGATCAACAAGATCTCGTATATGTTAAAGGTAGAGGAAGCATAAAATGCGTCTGAATAGTTTAAGTCCTGCTGAAGGTGCGAAGCGTACACGTAAACGCGTCGGTCGAGGTATCGGATCCGGTTTGGGTAAAACCTGTGGGCGTGGTCATAAAGGTCAGCATTCTCGTTCAGGCGGTTTCCACAAATTAGGTTTTGAAGGTGGTCAGATGCCTCTTCAGCGCCGTTTGCCAAAAGTTGGTTTTAGTTCAAGAACGGCAAGATCAAAAGCTGAAATACGTTTACATGAGTTGGTTGGTTTGACTGAAGATAACAGTGTAGATTTAAGCGCATTGATTGCTGCGAACATCGTTGGCAAGCATGTTAAAAGTGCAAAAGTTATCGCTTCAGGTGAACTTTCAGTTGCTATCAACTTACGTGGTATTGCTGTTACTAAGGGCGCACGTGCTGCAATTGAAGCGGCTGGCGGAAAGATCGAGGATTAAGTGGTCGCAAGTCAAGCAGCGCTGGCTCAAAAGGGTGGTGGTAAAGGTCAATTATCTGAACTAAAGCGACGCCTTTTATTTGTTCTGGGCGCGTTGTTGGTTTTCAGAATTGGTGCGTATATCCCTGTTCCTGGAATTGATCCAGTTGCGTTAGCCGCTTTATTTGAAGAACAGCGCGGTACAATACTGGACATGTTTAACATGTTTTCAGGTGGTGCGCTGGGTAGGTTGTCAGTGTTTGCGCTTGGCATTATGCCTTATATTTCTGCATCTATTATTCTGCAATTGTTATCTTCGGTACATCCGAAATTAATGCAGATTAAGAAAGAGGGCGAATCAGGAAGGCGTAAGATTACGAGCTATACACGTTACCTGACTGTGGTTTTGGCAACGTTTCAAGCACTTGGCATAGCCGTTGCTCTGGAAAGTCAAAGGATAGGTAATTTAGCGATTGTTGTTGATCCTGGGCTCGCATTTAGATTAACCGCTGCTATCACATTGGTGACTGGTACAGTCTTTCTTATGTGGTTGGGTGAGCAGATTACCGAGCGTGGCATTGGCAACGGTATATCGCTGATTATTTTCGCTGGTATTGTGGTGGGTTTACCTTCGGCTGTTGGTGGTACGCTCGAGTTAGCGCGCACTGGTGAGTTACATGGCTTAACAGTTGCGTTTCTTGTTCTATTGATTGTTGCAGTAACTGCATTTGTAGTGTTTGTTGAGCGAGGACAGCGGCGAATAACCGTTAACTATGCTAAAAGACAGCAGGGGCGGCGTGTTTATGCAAGTCAGGCTAGCCATTTACCTCTGAAGTTAAATATGGCGGGTGTTATACCTCCCATCTTTGCTTCGTCGATTATTTTATTTCCAGCAACGATTGCCGGTTGGTTTGGCAGTGTTGATGGAATGGGTTGGTTAAAAGATATTTCTACCACCCTGTCGCCAGGTCAGCCTTTGTATGTATTTGCACTGGCTATTGCGATTATATTTTTCTGTTTTTTCTATACGGCGTTAGTATTTAACCCGAAAGAAACGGCGGATAATTTAAAAAAATCAGGCGCGTTTATTCCCGGTATTAGACCAGGTGAGCAGACGGCTAGTTATATTGACTCAGTAATGGGCAAGCTGACATTGGTTGGCGCGATGTACATTACGGCAGTTTCATTGATGCCAGAGTTTTTGATTTTATATTGGAACGTACCATTCTATTTTGGTGGTACTTCGCTACTGATTATTGTGGTTGTCGTGATGGACTTTATGTCTCAGATGCAGGCACATTTGATGTCAAGCCAATATGAAGGTCTGATGAAAAAGGCTAACCTTAAAAGCCATGGTCGCTCGGGGTTGGTTCGCTAATGAAGTATGATTTAAAAAATGGAGAGTTTTCATGAAGGTAAGAGCTTCAGTGAAAAAAATATGCCGTAATTGCAAAATTATTAAGCGCAAAGGTGTATTAAGGGTTATCTGTAAAGATGGCCGACACAAACAAAGGCAAGGTTGAAAAGCCTGTTTTGACTAACAGTAGTTGATTTGTTCGCACGAAGCGAATACAATTGACCGTTTTCGTAAGCATAGAGCTACCGGAGTAGGAGTGATTAGATGGCCCGTTTAGCAGGCATCAATATCCCTGATCAAAAACACGCAGTAATTGCGTTGACAGCGATATTTGGAATTGGACTAACGCGCGCAAAGAAAATTTGTGTGGCTACAGATGTGAAGCCTGATTCAAAGATCAAGGACCTTACTGAGCAAGAGCTTAATGCGTTACGTACTGAGATTGGAAAGTATGAGGTTGAAGGTGATTTACGTCGTGAAGTGACGTTGAACATCAAACGCTTACTGGATTTAGGTTGTTACCGAGGGCTGCGTCATCGTCGTGGCTTACCTGTTCGTGGACAGCGCACTAAAACGAATGCGCGTACACGGAAAGGTCCACGTAAACCCATTAGGAAATAAGACAAGGCGATTTAAATGGCAAAGGGTACTACAAGAGCACGCAAGCGCGTCAAAAAGAATGTTGTGGATGGTGTTGCACATATCCATGCATCTTTTAACAATACAATTATTACTATTACAGATATGCAGGGCAATACACTGTCTTGGGCATCTGCTGGTGGTTCAGGTTTTCGTGGCTCACGCAAAAGTACACCTTTCGCTGCACAGGTTGCTGCAGAAAAGGCAGCTGAAGTTGTCAAAGAATTTGGTATGAAAAATGTCGATGTCCTTGTTAAAGGGCCTGGTCCTGGTCGTGACTCTTCTATTAGAGCGCTCAATACGGCTGGTTTTACCATTACAAGCATTACAGACGTAACGCCAATTCCACACAATGGTTGTCGTCCGCCAAAGAAACGTAGAGTTTAATAGAGGTTATTGTGGCTAAATATACTGGAGCAAAATGTCGCTTATGCCGCCGCGAGGGCGAAAAACTTTTCCTTAAAGGGGAAAAGTGTTTTACCGCCAAGTGTGCGATTGAAAAGCGCGCCTTTCCACCTGGGCAGCATGGCAAGCGTAGATCACGCTTGACAGACTATGCAGTTCAATTGCGTGAAAAGCAAAAAGTTCGTCGTATTTATGGTGTGCTTGAAAAGCAGTTCCGTAGTTATTACAAGCAAGCAGATGGTCGCAAAGGTTCAACAGGTGAAAACTTGCTTCAGTTGTTAGAATGCCGTCTTGACAATGTTGTTTATCGTATGGGCATTGGCGCATCACGAAGTGAAGCGCGTCAGCTGGTACGTCATAACGCAGTGACTGTTAACGGTGGAAAAGTAAATATTCCAAGTTATCAGGTCAGCCCTGACGATGTTGTCGCTGTAAATGAAAAAGCAAAAAAACAACTGCGTATTACTGCATCTCTTGAGTTTGCAGAGCAGCAGGGTGTTTCGGATTGGCTCGATGTTGATGCCAAAAAAATGCAGGGAGTTTTCAAGTTACGTCCAGAGCGTAGTGATCTCTCAGCTGAAATTAATGAACACCTTATAGTAGAATTGTATTCTAAATAATATTGCTCATTTGGCTTCTGTTCCTATATAAATAGAAGCTGAAGCAGCAATAATACGAATATACAGATTTACGTCCAATAGGAGAGGACTGCATCTATGCCGGGCTCAGTTTCCGAATTTTTAAAACCACGTGTCGTCGATGTTCAGGCGATTAACGATTATCGTGCAAAAATCACGCTAGAACCTTTAGAGCGCGGTTTCGGCCATACGCTTGGTAATGCATTAAGAAGGGTATTGTTGTCTTCAATTCCTGGTTGTGCTGTTACAGAAGTCGAAATCGACGGCGTGTTGCATGAATACTCTTCGATGGAAGGTGTACAGGAAGATGTTATTGATATCCTGTTAAACCTGAAAGGTTTGTCTATTCGCATGGAAGGCCGCAGAGATGCGACGCTGACACTCAAGAAGAGTGGCTCGGGCCCTGTTTATGCTAGTGACATTGAAGCGGTTAGTGATGTTGAGATCATTAACCCAGATCATGTGATTGCTAACCTGACTGAAGCCGGTGAGCTGAACATCACAATGAAAATTGAGATGGGTCGTGGTTATCAGGCAGCAAGCACACGTAAAGATGCTGATGATACTAATCGTTCTATTGGTAAGTTGGTGCTTGATGCTTCATTCTCTCCTGTACGTAGAATTGCTTATGTAGTGGATACTGCACGTGTTGAACAGCGCACTGATCTTGATAAGTTGATTATTGAACTTGAAACGAATGGTAGCGTTGATCCGGAAGAAACAATCCGCCGTGCTGCAACCATACTTAAAGATCAGTTGTCTGTCTTTGTTGATCTTGAGACAACGATTGAAGAAGTACCTGAGCAACTTGAAGAAGCGATTGACCCAGTTCTTGTTCGTCCGGTCGACGATCTAGAATTGACTGTTCGTTCGGCAAATTGTCTTAAGGCTGAAAACATTTACTATATCGGTGATCTGATTCAGCGCACAGAAGTAGAATTGTTGAAAATGCCAAATTTAGGTAAGAAATCCTTGACTGAAATCAAAGATATTCTTGCTAGACATGGCTTGTCTCTTGGAATGAGACTGGAAAACTGGCCACCTGCAGCGTTGGCGGGTCAAGACAAAGCTATAGAGCAGGTTGTTTGATTTAAAAATTAAATCCTCTGAGTTATCTATAAATTGATAGCTTAGTTAAAAATGATATTTGTAGAGATTTGAGACATGCGTCATCATAAAAGTGGAAGAAAACTGAATCGGAACAGCAGCCATCGTCAGGCTATGTTCAAAAACATGGCTTCATCGTTGATGGAACATGAAGTGATTCGTACGACCTTGCCTAAAGCAAAAGAACTGCGTAGGGTTGTTGAGCCGTTAATTACATTGTCTAAAACAGACAGCATTGCTAAGCGACGACTGGCTTTTGCCCGGTTGAGAAATCGTGACGTAGTTACTAAGCTGTTTAATGAATTAGGGCCGCGTTATAAAGAACGTCCAGGTGGTTACATGCGCATTCTAAAATGTGGTTTTCGTGCAGGTGATAAGGCTCAGATGGCAATAGTAGAGTTGGTTGATAGGCCCATTGTCGTAGATGAAAGCGAAGAGATAACAGTAGATTAAAAAAACCGGGCTTAGCCCGGTTTTTTTTCATTTAAATTTTCCAATCTATTCAGTAATAAAAATATCTAGTCTTACACAATGCCCATGATAGTACTTGTTACTGACTTTGGAACAAGCGGGCCCTATATAGGGCAGCTAAAAGCTGTGTTAGCTAGTGAAGCATCGGGTGTTCCGGTGATTGATTTGTTTTCTGATCTTCCTGCCTATGACATTAAGCCCGCTGCTTATTTGTTAGCAGCTTATTCGCAAACGTTCCCTGATGATACGGTGTTTCTTTGTGTTGTTGACCCAGGTGTTGGTAGCAATAGTCGATTACCCGTTGTCTTGCGTGCGAACAACCATTGGTTTGTTGGGCCCGATAATGGCTTGTTTAATTGTCTGGTGAAAGATTACAGCGAAGCACAATGTTGGCAGATCGACTGGGTGCCTGAGAAATTGTCTGCAACGTTTCATGGTCGAGATCTGTTTGCACCTGTCGCAGCATCTTTGGCACGTGGAGAGAAACCTGCGGGACCTGTTTTAGAGAATTCACGTTGTCTTAAAAATGATTGGCCCGTGAACTATCCCGCAGTAGTTTACATTGATTACTTTGGGAATGTGCTTACGGGGATTCATGCGAAAAGTATTTCAGATGATGATCGTATTAATATAGCCGGTGAGCAGCTTGAATATTCAAGAACATTTTCAGATGTGAGTCCGGGGCAATTATTCTGGTATCGAAACGCTAATGGGCTGATTGAAGTAGCTGCGAATCAAGCCAGTGCTGCAGTTCGATTAGGCGTTCAGGTTGGTGATGAGGTACTAATATGTGAGGCTAAGGTTTAGAAAGCATTACCTAGCTAGAGTGGTTAAGCCATTTTCTTTTTCAATGCTTTTACTGCTTCAAGCACTTCGTCAACGTGCCCTTTAACTTTCACCTTACGCCATTCCTGACGCAGGATACCTTTTTCATCGATCAGAAACGTACTGCGCTCAATGCCTTGCACTTGCTTTCCGTACATATTTTTCATTTTAATAACATCAAACAGTGCGCAGAGTGTTTCTTCTTGATCGGACATTAATTCAAAAGGTATTTCTTGTTTGGCTTTAAAATTCTCATGAGATTTAATGCTGTCACGTGAAACACCCAGGATGATGGCTTTGTTACGTTTGAACTTTGTATAGCTATCACGAAAATCCTGGCTTTCCAAAGTGCAACCTGGGGTGCTGTCTTTGGGGTAAAAGTAAATAACGACTAAACTGCCTTTCAGCTCTGACAGCTTAACGGTGGTATCTCCGGTAGCCGGTAATGAAAATGCCGGGACTGCTTTATCGATACTGACTGTTGCCATGGTTTTCCCTGTTCAGTTTGTAGAGTAGATTTAGTGTGTCGATGCTTCAAGCGTAGCGTCGATGTTCATGTCTTCGCAGAAACTGATGAAATCTTCTCTCAATGTGATGATGTTGGCATCAGTGGCGACGTAAACCAACATCGAAATACGAAACATCGGTGTACCGGTGTGTGCGGCAGGGTAGGTGTCCGTTATCAGGTTTTCAATGTTGATATTGCGGCTGGCAAAATAATCAGCAATTTGTTGCACGATGCCAGGGTGGTCAATCGAGACGGCGGTGGCTTGGTAAGCTACGCACCCCGAGCTTTTTATTCGTTCTTGAGTGCGTTTGCAGATTATGGTCAGGCCAAGTTTATTTTGCAGCTCAGGAGTCTGCTCTTCCAGGCGCAGGATATTTTCTTCGCTGCCAGAGATTAGCAGCATGATTGCAAACTCACCGCCGAGAACCGACATGCGGCTGTCATCGATGTTACATTCACATTCAAGCACGGTTTTAGAAAGAGCATTGACGATGCCGGTCTGGTCTTCGCCCAATGCAGAGATCACGAGGTAAGCGCTCACGTATAACTCCTGTGTTCAGTGTAATGCTTATAATACGTGATCTATCGCAGTGACAACAGCTTGATTGTCACTTGTTTTCATGGGTGCTGATTAGTACCATGGTGGTTTTTATTGTAGCAAGTAGGTGCGTTAATGTTTCATGGCAGTATGGTAGCGCTGGTGACGCCGATGTTCGAGGATGGTAGTCTCGATTATGTTTCTCTTGAGCGCTTGGTTGAATTTCATATCGCGGCAGGAAGCAGTGCGATCGTTGCTGTTGGCACCACCGGCGAGTCGGCTACGTTGGATGAACGTGAGCATTGCGAAGTGTTACGTCGGACTGTTGAAATGGTGGCGGGGCGTTTGCCTGTCATCGCAGGCACGGGTGCAAACTCGACGCGCGAAGCGATTGATTTAACACGCTGTGCGATGGAAGGTGGTGCAGATGCCTGTTTGTTAGTGACGCCTTATTATAATAAGCCGACGCAGGAAGGGCTTTACTTGCACCATAAAGCTATCGCTGACGCAGTCGCAATACCACAAATTTTATATAATGTTCCGGGGCGCACTGTCTGTGATATGTTACCAGAAACAGCACAGCGTCTTTCCTGCATACCAAATATTATAGGTCTCAAAGAGGCCACCGGTGATTTACAGCGCTTGAAAGAGTTGTTGAATCTTTGTGGCGACAACTTAAACCTTTATAGCGGCGATGATGTGACAGGCATGGACTTTATGCTCGAAGGAGGCAAAGGCGTCATCTCGGTGACAGCGAATGTTGCACCGCAAGCGATGAAGGAAATGTGTGATGCGGCGTTAAGTGGTGATCGAGATACGGCAGAGCGCATTAATAATCGTTTGATGCCTTTGCATAATGATTTGTTTGTTGAGTCGAACCCAATTCCGGTTAAGTGGGCGCTGCAAGAGATGGGCTTGATCCAGCCAGGTATTCGCCTACCTTTGACGGCATTATCGCCTGAATATTACCAAACAGTGAGGCAGGCTATGCAGGCGGCAGAAGCACAATGAGCAGTGTCATGAAAAATATTAAAAGCGCAGGATCAAATTTTTTAAGCGTATCGTTAATATTGGTTCCTATGAGTTTATTGATTGCCTGCAGTTCAACACCTATCGATACAACGTATCGACTGAGTGAGCTGCACCCGGTGTTGAAAATACCGGCGGGCCTCGATCAACCATTGTCTAATCCTCGGTTGAAAATTCCTGAAGGCGCTAATATCGATGAAATGGGCCGCGTCGCTGGCATTGATGAGCTGGGTGTAGATTTTGAATTGCCTCCGCAACTTAAGTTAGATGCTAACTCTGAGTCTAAATCCGATTTGAGGCCTGCATTCACCGCTGAGCTTGAGTCAGCTCAGCCCGGGTCTGGCCATTCCAAATCTGGCCAGCATTCTCATTAGGCAGGACATGCGTTTTGCGTCGTTGGGCAGTGGCAGTCGTGGTAATGCGACGCTAATAGAGCAGGGCAGCAGTTGTCTGCTGGTAGATTGTGGCTTCTCTGTTGTTCAACTTGAACGTCGTCTGGCGCGTTTGGGTAAATCATTGAATGACCTTTCTGCTGTTTTGGTGACGCACGAACACGGCGATCATATTCGTGGTGTCGCAGCGTTGGCGCGTAAAACCAAACTGCCAGTGTGGATGACGCCCGGAACGGCTTCGCATAAAACGGCAGACAATCTGCCAGGTTTAAATAGCCTGAATAGCCATATCCCCTTTGTTGTTGGTGAACTTGAAATTCAACCTTTTCCTGTGCCGCATGATGCGAAAGAACCCGTACAGTTTGTATTTTCCAATGGCCAGCATCGTTTTGGTTTATTGACTGACGTTGGCCATATTACCCCGCATATTGAATCGATGCTGGATGGCTGTGACGCCATGTTGCTGGAATGTAATCATGATAGGCAGATGTTGGCTGAAAGTGCCTACCCCGAGCATCTGAAAAGGCGAATTTCAGGCGATTATGGCCATCTTAGCAATGATCAGTCGGCGGGCTTGCTGGCACGCATAGATTGTTCTCATTTGCAGCATATTGTCGCCGCTCACCTCAGCGAAAAAAATAACGCACCGGATCAAGTGGTGGATGCGTTGAGTGGCGTATTGGACTGCACACCTGACTGGATTGGCATTTGTGATCAGGACGAGGGGCTTGCATGGCGCGACATTCGTTAAAATAACGGATAAAATAGGCGCTTTACGATTGAACAGTTTTATTTGACGAAACGGCAACGTATGTTGCGTCAATGAACGGCAATACATAGGATTATATGATTCATGAAAATTGAAAAAGAACTTATTTCTGGCAAAGCAAAATCAGTTTATTTGACGGACGATCCGGAACGTTTGGTGTTGCGATTTCGAAATGACACGTCGGCTTTTGATGGTGAGAAAATTGAGCAGCTGGACCGCAAGGGGATGGTTAATAACAAAACCAATGCTTTTGTTATGCAGCAGTTGGAAAAAGCTGGCATCGAAACGCATTTTGAAAGTTTATTATCAGATTCAGATGCGTTGGTGAAACGCATGGAAATGTTTCCAATCGAATGCGTCGTACGTAATATTTCGGCAGGCAGTATTTGCAAGCGATTGGGTATTGAGGAAGGAATGACGCTTGAGCCGGCGACCTTTGAATTTTTTCTGAAAAATGATGAGCTACATGATCCGATGATTAATGAATATCATATTCGTTCTTTCGGTTGGGCTGAAGATAGCGATATCGCTGCAATGAAAGAGCTGACATTTAAGGTAAATGATGTTTTGAAAAAGTTGTTTCTGGATGCTGGTATGTTGTTGGTTGACTACAAGCTTGAGTTTGGTCGTTATCAGAATCGAGTTATTTTGGGCGATGAATTTACGGCGGATGGATGCCGTTTGTGGGACGTTGAAACGCGCAAAAAACTGGATAAAGATCGTTTTCGTCAGGGTTTGGGTGGTGTTGTTGAAGCTTACGAAGAAGTGGCTGGACGACTTGGCGTTAAGCTTGATTAACTTTTGTCAGGCTTGTTAAAGGGTTTTTAACGCTGGCGGGCCAGCGTATTTATAACTAGCTTGTTTGTATAAAAACTATTTCTATTCTGCAGTTTGGCGAATAGTGTGGTCAGCATAGAGCTATCGCCAAACTGCAGAATATTCTTTTATTAAATCAGATACACAACGGACTCGACTCGATGTTTCATTTGCGCGGTAATTCAGCCCTTTCTTCTTTTCGTCTTGAAAAATTACTTGCCCGCCTGCAGTTGAAATGGCCGGATCTAGAATCCGTGAGCGCAAATTATATTCATTTTGTTAATAGCGATGCTGAATTGTCGGAAGAACAACAGCAAACACTTGCTGCGTTACTTCACTATGGAGCTGAACAGTCTGATCAGGCGCTGACAAAAGACGGTCAATTGTTTTTAATAGTGCCGCGTTTTGGCACGATTTCTCCTTGGGCAACAAAAGCGACAGAGATTGCGCATAATTGCGGTTTGTCAGACATTGAGCGTATTGAGCGTGGTATTGCTTTTCAACTATGTTGGAAAAAAGATGTTACACACGAAAATGACACAGCTATAGCAGCGTTATTGCACGATCGTATGACGGAGTCAGTGCTGTTTAGTTTTAAAGAAGCTGAAGGGCTATTCTTGCACGGTAAACCGCAAACGTTGCAATGGGTCGACGTTATGCAGGGTGGGCGTGATGCTTTAACCAGTGCAAATGTCGAGCTGGGTCTTGCGCTGAGTGATGATGAAATTGATTACTTGGTCGAGAGTTTTCAAGCGTTGGGGCGTAACCCGAGTGATGTTGAATTGATGATGTTCGCACAGGCTAATTCTGAGCATTGTCGCCACAAAATATTTAATGCAGATTGGATTGTTGATGGGCTGCCACAGCCCAAAAGTTTGTTTGCGATGATTCGCAATACGACTAATGTATCTCCGCAGGGTGTTCTGTCGGCCTATCATGATAATGCGGCTGTTATTGAAGGGCCGCAGGCGCAGCGTTTTTATGCGGATGCAAAAACACGTTCTTATCAGCGTGTCGAAGAAGCGATACATATCAATATTAAAGTTGAGACGCATAATCATCCAACCGCAATTTCTCCTTTTTCCGGTGCCGCAACTGGTTCTGGTGGTGAGATCCGTGATGAAGGTGCGACGGGGCGTGGTTCAAAACCTAAAGCCGGTCTGGCAGGTTTTTCTGTTTCGAATTTAAAACTACCTGAAGCGATACGACCTTGGGAAGAAGATTTTGGTAAGCCTGAACGCATCGTTTCTGCATTGAACATTATGCTGGAAGGGCCGATTGGTGCGGCATCATTTAACAATGAATTCGGACGGCCAAATTTAAACGGCTATTTTCGTAGTTATGAGGCAGCGCTGCCCATGCCAATGCAAGGTCCAAAGGGCGCGGCTGATAAACAATTGCGTGGATACCATAAGCCGATCATGATTGCCGGTGGTCTTGGCACAATTCGCGCTGAACATGTAAATAAAAATATTATTCCAGCGCAGTCACAATTGGTTGTGCTGGGTGGTCCGGCGATGTTAATTGGTTTGGGCGGTGGTGCCGCCTCTTCGATGGCCAGTGGTACCAGCAATGAAAGTCTGGACTTCGCATCGGTACAACGTGGCAATCCAGAAATGGAGCGGCGCTGTCAGGAAGTGATAGATCGTTGTTGGCAGATGGGCGATGAAAACCCGATAATCGCAATACACGATGTCGGTGCTGGTGGATTGTCCAATGCATTGCCGGAATTGGTTAATGACTGTCAGCGCGGTGCGAAAATTAACTTACGCACAATTCTCAATGATGAGCCGGGTATGTCACCGATGCAGATTTGGTGCAATGAAGCGCAGGAGCGTTATGTGCTGGCAGTATCGAAGCAGGATTTGGACTTGTTCCAGGCCATTTGTGAACGTGAACGTTGTTTGTATGCCGTGGTCGGTGAAGTGACCGAGCAGCAACAGTTAAATGTCGCTGACGATCATTTTGAAAATTCAGCAGTTGATATGCCGATGTCGTTGTTGTTTGGCAAACCACCAAAAATGTTGCGCGATGCGAGCCATCATTCTTTGCATAAAGTTGAAATTGATACGACTGTAATGACGTTAAGTGATGCGGCTCAACGCGTGTTGCAATTGCCCACGGTAGCCGACAAAACGTTTTTGATTACCATTGGCGATAGAAGCGTGACAGGCTTGGTGGCTCGGGATCAAATGGTCGGTCCGTGGCAAATACCGGTTGCAGACGTCGCGGTGACGCTGAGTGATTTTGATGGCTACTGCGGTGAAGCGATGAGTATGGGTGAGCGTACGCCCGTTGCTTTATTGGACCCAGCGGCTTCAGGACGTATGGCGATTGGTGAGGCGTTAACGAATGTTGCCGCTGCACGCATTGAAAAAATTTCCGATATAAAACTTTCAGCCAACTGGATGGCCGCTGCGGGATCGCCTGGTGAGGATGCCGCGTTGTTCGATGCGGTGTATGCCGTGGGTATGGAGCTGTGTCCCGCGCTAGGTATTTCAATTCCTGTTGGTAAAGACTCGTTGTCAATGAAAACCGTTTGGCAGCAAGACGGTGAAGAGCGAACGATGACGTCACCGGTGTCGCTTATTATCAGTGCCTTTTCGCCGGTACAAGATTGCAGAAAAACATTAACACCTGAGCTGCGTCGATTAAGTGAAGACTGTTTAGATAGCAATCTTGTGTTGATTGATCTTGGTAAAGGTAAAAACCGTTTAGGCGGTTCAGCTCTGGCGCAAGTCTATAAGCAGCTGGGGCATCACGTGCCGGATCTGGATGATCCGCAAGACATGCTCGCTTTTTTCAGCGTGGTGCAAAAGCTCAATGAGCAAGGTTTAGTAATGGCCTACCATGATCGTTCTGATGGCGGTTTGTTTGCAACGGTTTGTGAGATGTCTTTTGCCGGTCATGTCGGTGTGACAGTGAGCCTTGATAGTTTAGGCGTTGTAAATACAGATGATTACTATGCCAGTTTATTTAATGAAGAGCTGGGCGCCGTCATACAGGTGCGTCAATGCGATACCGATGCAGTCATTAAGATGTTGCGTGAAGTAGGGCTGGAAGAATGCAGTCATGTTATCGGAACGCTGAATAATGATGACCGGATATGCTTCGCTCATAATGGCAAAGATGTATTGGTTAATGAGCGCGTTGAATGGCAACGTGCATGGTCTGAAACGACGTGGAAAATGCAGTCACTGCGTGATAACCCTATTGCTGCTCAGCAAGAATATGATCGTATTCTAGATACTGATACGCCAGGTTTGAATGTTAAATTGTCTTTTGATGTAAATGAAAATGTTGCTGCGCCATGTATAAAAACCGGGATACGTCCACGTATGGCGATTCTGCGTGAACAAGGTGTTAATGGGCAGGTGGAAATGGCAGCAGCTTTTGATCGCGCCGGTTTCGACAGTGTTGATGTTCATATGAGCGACATTTTATCTGGCTCAGTGTCGCTAAAAGATTTTCAGGGTTTGGTTGCCTGTGGCGGATTTTCTTATGGCGACGTTTTGGGCGCGGGTGAAGGCTGGGCTAAATCGGTATTGTTTAACGCGCGCGCACGTGATGAGTTTGCGGCATTCTTTGCTAGGGCAGACAGCTTTGGTTTGGGTGTTTGTAATGGTTGTCAGATGATGTCTAATCTTCGTGATTTAATTCCAGGCGCAGATCTGTGGCCGCATTTTGTACGCAATCATTCGGAACAATTTGAATCTCGTTTTGCCCTGGTTGAGGTGTTGCCATCACCTTCACTATTTCTTGAAGGCATGAGTGGCTCGCGTTTGCCAATAGCTGTCGCCCACGGCGAAGGACGAATTGAATACTGCGCTGGACAGAGTTTGTCTCAGTTGCAAAAACAAGGACTGCTTGCGTTACGTTACGTTGATGCTTATGGCGCAGCGACAGAGCAATACCCGGATAACCCGAACGGTTCTATGGGTGGAATAACCGGACTGTCATCCAGTGATGGTCGATTTACGATTATGATGCCGCATCCTGAGCGTGTGTTTCGTACGGTGCAGAATAGCTGGCATCCGGATGAGTGGGGTGAAGATGCGCCGTGGTTACGTATGTTCCGTAATGCCCGCAAGCATTTACTTTGAGTAAGCTGGTTTGACTTCATCTAGTTTGTCTTCATCGGTTAAGGTGACAAATGCCGACAGCCATGAGAGGCCGTCAGCTGGTAATGCGTTGCGGTATAGTTATGTGTTGTTATGGCCTATATTGGCAGCCTTGTTGTTGTCATGGTGGGCAACGCCACACCAGTTGCAACGCCCACAACAGCCTTTGTTAACTTTGATTCATCCAGAGTCGGTAGAACAACTCGAGCAGTATTATCAGGATTTGCATTATGCGTGGCCGTTGGCCTTGCATCAGGAGAAGCCTTCGCCTGTACCTCGTCTCGATATCAGTGCAGTGCCTACGCAAGCATCGGAGTCAAATATTTCTATTTCAGTGCAACGGAAAAAGGCATTATTTTTTCGTATGCTGTTGCCGCTTGTGATTGCCGAAAATCAATACCTTTCAGAACAACATGCTGCGCTTGTGGTTTTATTTAGTCACGATTCTTTGCTAGAACAAGCTGAAAATCAGTCTTGGTTGATGCGGCTGATGAAGGAATACAAAGTAAAAGGTGATATTGCTGATGATAAAGTGCGCCGAGAATTGTTGAAGCGTGTTGATGTGATACCTGTTTCGCTGGTGTTGGCACAGGCGGCGAATGAAAGTGGCTGGGGGACTTCGCGTTTTGTTCGTCAAGGTAATAATCTTTTTGGTGAATGGACGTATAAAGAGAGTCAGGGGCTGGTGCCATTAGAGCGTCAAGAAGGGAAGCGACATTTAGTGCGTGTGTTTGCGAGTTTGCGTGAGTCAGTTAGAGCCTATTTAAGAAATCTTAATACTGGCAGTGCTTATATTTTGTTACGAAAAATAAGAGCCGACATGCGCGAAAAAAGCCAAGCCTTGGATTCTTTACAATTAGCTGCAGGGCTTGAGAAATATTCAGAGCGTGGGCAAGATTATATTGATGGTATACGTCGTTTGATTGTAAAGAATAATCTTTCCGAGTTGGATACGGTTTCGTTGCGATCAAATCAGGTGCAGGTGATTTTACCTGCAATGATAAAAAAACATCGCAGTGTTGCAGTCGCTACTCAGCCATTTGTGGCATCGGAAGTGCCTGATTCTGGTTCGGCCGTATCCAGAGCTGACTAAACCAATAATAACGCCCATCGCTAGCTGAAGGCGCTGTGCAGTTGTAACGACTGCGCCCTATAGGCAGTGGGTGTTTGCTTTGAATACTGAAGTTTCGTTTATTTTTGTCCTGCCAGTTAATATCCATACGCCCTTGCTCACTTGCGTAGCAGTTCAATTGTTCTAGTAGTGCATCACTTTCTTCGAGAGTGACTTCTAAGCGTGGGCGAAGCATGTTGGTGATAACAGGCTCAATTATATATGGTTGTTGTAGTGGCATGGCACGGCTGTTTGCTTTAATAATAAATTCTTTCATTGCAGCAAAACGTTCGGCCATAGGGTAACGAGGCAATATATATTTGTCTGAGTTTGTTACGATGGCACCCGAGTGCTGACCAAAGGCAATGTAGCCGAGTTCTTCAATGATATTTTTTAAAGCGATGTTGTATTCGCCGTAAGGGTAGGCGAATAGCTTAGGTGTTTTTCCAAGTTCTTTTTCAATGCGACGCTGAGCATTTTTGATGTCTTTTTTTACGCGCTTTTCCCAGTCTGCCAGACTTTCGTCGGGTAAACGGTTTATTAAAAAAGCATGGCTGCTGGAGTGATTGGCAAAACTAACGCCCTTTTTTTTCATGCTGCGCATTTGATCCCAGCTCATGTAAGCAGATTGCTGCTGGTCAATGCTATCTGTAGAAACAAATACAGTGAATGGCCATCCGCGTTTGATGAGTCTTGGATAGGCTTCTGTGAGGACTGAAATATAAGCGTCATCAATGGTGAGTGCGATGATGTTATCTGGAATTTTTTTGCCTTGATAAATGTAGTCTGCGATTTTTTCTAGTGGCCAAATTTGATGGCCGCTATTTTCCAGGTACTCAATTTGCGCTTCAAATTGTTCGATGCGGATGTTGGTGCTGGGGTAGGCGTCGACACCAAAATGATGGTATATAAAAACCACCGCATCAGATAGCGCAGCGGGTGAAAATAATAGGCACAAACTAATAAAAAGATGACGTGAAGTGCGCGAGAGTGCTGTGTTTTCCCTGTTCATATTGAGGAATAAATTTTGCCAATTGAATATGTATATGGGACTATAGATCAAATTTTGGTTGGCATAAACATTTGATGTGAGGATATATAATGTATAAAAGAGGTTTTTTTAGTGTGGTTGTGATGGCAGGGTTGTTGTTTTCACTTTTAGTGGTTGGGGCTACTCAGGCCGCCACACTTAAAACGGATCAGCAAAAGTATAGTTATGCGATTGGTGTGCAAATTGCTGGAAGCTTGCAGCGCGAAGCGATGAGTATTGATGTGCCTGCATTAACTCAAGCAATTGAAGATGTGATGACACGTGCAGATATCAAGATGAGTGAGGAAGAAATGCGTTCTGCTTTTATGCGTGTTCAGGAAGAACAAATGAAAAAGATGGATGTGCTGGCAGAGAAAAATATACAGGAAGGTCAAGCATTTTTGTCGTCGAATAAGTCAAAGCCGGGTATTGTGGAGCTGAGCAGTGGCTTGCAGTACAAAGTGCTCACTGACGGTAAAGGTAAAAAACCGGCAGCTACGGATACAGTAGAGGTGCATTATCGCGGTACGCTGATTAATGGAGAAGAGTTTGATAGCTCGTACAGTCGTGGTGTTCCCGCAACCTTCCCAGTAAACGGTGTTATTAAGGGATGGCAGGAAATTTTAACGATGATGAATCAAGGTTCAAAGTGGCAGGTGTTTATTCCTTCTTCATTAGCTTACGGCGAACGCGGTGCTCCGGGTGGTAAGATTGGGCCTAACGCTACTCTAGTTTTTGATATTGAGTTAATTGCTATTAAGTAGTTAAGAGTGAAAAGCCCCGTGGCAGGATGCTGCCACGGGGCTTTTTTGTATTTGCTATAAAAGCTGGGAGGGTCAAAGCCTATCTAGCTAGGGCATACGGCTCCAGTTTTTATTTCGGCGAGAGGGTATGCTGCCGATGTACAATCCGATTAATAGTCCAGTGATAGCAAAGCCGGCACTGAACGTGATGAGTGTGTTGCTGTAGTCATTTTTTTCTTTCTTCAGGGAAAGAAGTTGTTCTGATTGATGCTTGTTTTGTTGTTTTAGTGACGCAAGTTTTTCACGTGTATCTACGGCTTCGCTGCTGATGCGTTTAAGTTCATCCAGTTGTTGATTCAGTTCTTTGTTTTGTTTATTTAAATTTTTACTGTCAGTATTTAGCGTGCGGTTACTTTTTTTCAAAAGGCTGTTGGATTTTTTTAGCTTGTCTTTTTGTTGCTGTAATTTCTCAATTTTTTTATCTGCTTCCTCAAGTCGTTGAGCAGCGATAGGTGAATCACTGAGGTGGCGTTTTAAGGCCCAGCCAGTTTCTCCCGTCGACAAACGCACTTGTGCATATTCAGAATCATCTTCCTGTTGTATGAGTGTTAGGCGAGTACCGCTGTTAATTACGGCAATTTTTTCGCCAGTTTGAGAAGGTTCGGTGCGGACGGTAATCCAGATCTTATCGTCCACGTAGATTGTCTTCGCGTTTAGATTTTCGGCTAGCAGCGTGGTGGGAAACAGGGTGTATATGAAGGCAGCAAGTAAAAGTATTCTAAGTGTTGTCATTGATGTAGACCTATTGCCTGTATCTAGCCGCCGAAAACTGTTAGGCGGTATCTGTCAAAATATGAAAATGTGCCTGTTTTTTTCAGGGCTTACCCATGTATTACGGCAATATTGGCATGGGGTTTAATCGCTTGTCCAGCAACTATGTGAATTCGATGATTATTTTTCTGTCATGGCATCCAGATAACTCAACAGGTCTTTAGCAGGAATGTAGCCCGGACCTACGCTGCCGTCTTGGAACCATAGTGTTGGCGTGCCGGATACGCTAACTTTATCAGCAAGCATCATGTGTTGGTCAATGGGGTTTTTGCAGCTTTTAATGTCAAGCTGTTTGCCTGCTTTAGCTTTTGTCAGTGCTGTTTTTCTATCATCAGCACACCAGACCGCGATCGCTTTGTAATAGGAGCGGGTGTTGGGTCCGCTGCGTGGATAAAAGAGGTAGCGTATTTCTATGCCGAGCTTTGTATAGGTATCTATTTCGCGATGCATCTTTCGACAGTAGTCACAATCTATGTCGGTGAAAACTGTGACAACGTGTTTTGTTGCGGTTTTGTCTTTATTTGAGTGGTTATCATCAGGGGAGAAGATGATCATGTCATCTTTATTAAGTGCTTTAAGCAATGCTTCACGGCCTTTCGCACGCTTGATTTCGGTTAGGTTGTCGCGGCTGGCGAGATTGATGATGTCACCTTGAATTAAATACTGGCCGGTTTCAGAGAGATAAAAAATTTCTGTGCCGTAGCGAATTTCGTAAAGGCCGTTGATGGCGGATGTTTCAATGCTGTCCACAGTGCGGTCAGGAATGATTTTTTCCAGCACCTTTGATATTTTCTGTAGTGCAGGGTTCTGCTGAATGTTATTTTCTGAAGCATGGCTTGAAATGCTAAAAGCCATCAAAAAGCTGTTTAAAATAATTGTAACTATGAGTCGTGACATATCGATGAAGTGTTTGTTGTTGATTTAGAATGATCGAAAATTATAGCAGTTTTAGAGTTTAGTAGCAGGGCTTTAACCGCGAGGGTGGTGATTTGCGTGGATTTCTTTGAGTCGTTCACGTGCAATGTGTGTGTAGATTTGTGTTGTTGACAGGTCGCTGTGTCCTAATAACATTTGCAGCGTGCGCAGGTCTGCACCATGATTTAATAAATGTGTTGCGAAGGCGTGGCGTATCACGTGTGGTGATAGCGGTTTGTTGATGTTGGCCTGCTGTGCGTAGCGTTTTATTAAATGCCAGAAAGCCTGGCGAGTCATGGCCGCAGCGCGACGAGTGATGAAGGCTGCATTGCTACGATGCTCATTGAGCAACTCTGGGCGGGCTTCTGATAAATATTTTTCCAGCCAGTGCTGTGCTTCTTCGCCCAGCGGCACAAGGCGTTCTTTGTTTCCTTTTCCACTGACGCGTAAAACACCCTGGCGCAGGTTTATCTGGCTGGTTTCTAGTGTTATTAATTCGGAAACACGCAGTCCGGATGCGTAGAGTGTTTCTAGCATGGCTCTGTCACGCAGGCCGAGATTTTGAGATGTGTCGGGAGTGGAAAGCAATAATTCAACATCGTGTTCGGTGAGGCTTTTGGGCAGGCTGCGCCCGAGCTTAGGCGATTCAATTTGGGTGCTGGGATCCTGCTTGATAATGTTTTCGCGAATCAGGTATTGGTAAAGGCGACGCAAACTAGAGAGTTGGCGAGCACTGCTGCGTGCTTTCACGCCATTGCTTACGCGTTCGGCGAGGTAACTAAGAAGGTCGTTACGCGTGGCTAAAATAAGGCTGCTGTTTTTTTTGTTTAGCCAGCTGGCTAAAGCTGAGATGTCATTTTGATAGGCGAGCAGCGTGTTTTTGCTTAAGCCAAATTCAACCCATAGCATATCGCTGAAGCGCAATATTAAAGCCTGATCTTGTTTGCTCGGCGTGACTTTAGTTTTGTAAATTGATGTTTTAGTGGCGACTGATGGCATGTTCATGGTTGATTAGCCAGCGCTTGATGATGAGTTTGTCTTGTTTGGCTGAATGGCTTGTTTGTCCGGAAAACCCGCCCAGACCATTGGCGGCAACGATGCGGTGACAAGGCGTGATGATGGGGGTTGGGTTAGCACGACAGGCATTGCCGATGGCTCTGGCTGAGCTAGACAGTTGTTTTGCCAGTTCTCCATATTGCAGCGTGTTTCCTGCAGGGATGTCTCTTAGTGCTTGCCACACTTGCTGCTGATAGGGCGTTCCAGATGTTGTTATGTCGATGTCGAAAAGTGCGCGAGCATCTTTGAAGTATGCACAAAGTTGATCTGTAATGTTTTGAGTGAAGCTGTTGGATGCTGGTTGGGTGTCTGTTTTTGCTGGTAGAAACTCAATTGTCTCAAGCGCATCATCCGTAGTATGTATGCCCAGTCTTAAAGCGGGACAGGGTGTGTCGATGACGGCGGAAAAGTTTTGTTGATGTTGATCCATAGGCTGATATTAACAGGCAAAGACTATAATTAGTAAATTAATAGTATAAGGTATTTACGTGTTGTTGCGGTTTATGGTCTTGCTGCAGTGGGCATAAAAAACGCCGCTCGAATATATTATCCAAGCGGCGTTATGTTTGATGGTAAAGCGGTTAGAGTTTTTCTTTAATACGTGCTGCCTTACCGCGCAGGTTACGAAGATAATAAAGCTTGGCGCGACGTACATCGCCGCGGCGCTTGACGATAATTTCTTCAATGGTCTTGCTATGTGTTTGGAAGACACGCTCAACGCCTTCGCCGTGCGAAATTTTACGCACGGTAAAAGCAGAGTTTACGCCGCGATTGCGCTTGGCAATCACTACGCCGACGAAAGCCTGTAGGCGTTCGCGTGTGCCTTCTTTTACCTTGACTTTTACTTCAACGGTATCGCCAGGGCCAAAGCTCGGGACCTCGCTGTTGAATTGTTCTTCTTCAAGTTGTTTGATTATGTTGCTCATGGCTTTGCTCCCGCCTATCTCGTAAAGTCTATCGTTGTTCATATTCCTGAATGAATTCTTTTAGCAGTTTTTGCTGCTCTTCATCCAGCGCTATTTTTTGTAACAAATCCGGGCGTTTCTGCCAGGTTTTTCCGAGGGCCTGTTTTTGACGCCAGCGGCTAATAGCCTGATGATCACCGCTAAGTAGCACATCAGGTACTTCTAAACTGTCTGTCAGCTCAGGGCGCGTATAGTGCGGGTAATCTAGTAAACCGTTACTAAAGCTATCCTGTGATGCTGAGTCTGCATGCCCCAATACGTCGGGTAGCAGCCGTACCATAGCATCTATGATCACCATGGCCGCAATTTCTCCGCCGCTTAATACATAATCGCCGATAGAAATTTCTTCATCGATACTGTGGTCTATCAGTCGCTGGTCAACGCCTTCGTAGCGTCCTGCAACCAGTATCGGCCCTACTTCATCTGTTAGCAGCTCTTGCGCCAGCTGCTGGTCAAAGCGTCTTCCCTGTGGCGACAGGTAAATAACCCGGCGTTGACCACTTTGCGCTGTTTTAGCCGCGACTATCGCATCCTGTAGTGGCTGTACCCGCATTACCATCCCGGGTCCGCCACCGTAGGGGCGGTCATCAACAGTACGATGTTTGTCTGTTGTGAAATCCCGCGGATTCCATAGTTGCAGATCGAGTCGTTGATTCTCTACTGCTCGTCCGGTGATGCCGGATTTTGTTACCGCATCAAACATTTGCGGAAACAAGCTAATAACGTCAACGCGTAATTTGCTGGTTTCAGCGGCGATCAAAAGTCCGGGTCCCAGTCAACCTGCATTACGCCGTTTTCTAAATCTACCTTGATAACAGTTTGCCCTGTTATGTAGGGTATGAGCCGTTTTCGTTCACCTTTTAGTACCAGAACATCATTGGCGCCCGTTTCAAACAGGTGGTCGACTGTCCCCAGGTGTTGGCCTGTCAGCGTCTCTACTTTGAGTCCCTGGAGGTCTGACCAGTAATATTCTCCCTGTTCCGTTGCGGCAAGTTGATCTCGGTTGATGGCGATATCTGTGCCGATCAATTTTCTTGCAGTTTCCGGATCATCATACCCTTCGATGTGGCAAACGAGGGTCTTTCCAGCTTTGCGTCCACTACGAATATGAACGCTTTTCCACTTTTTTGTGGTTTCACCTGCGCTATCGTTGCCGAGCAGCCAGGGCGAATAGTTTAGTATGTTTTCACGTGGTGAGGTATAGGAGAAAATCTTTACCCAACCTTGCACACCATAAAGTCCTGAAATTTGACCCAGTAAAATAGGGTTATCTGAATGGACGCTCATGGTTTAATGATCAAACTTCAGTAATAAGCTGCTAAAACCGGGATTCGAGGCGCGGACGCCCTAAACCAAACCTGTATTAGGCCGCTTTTTTCTGTTTTTTGATTAAGCTAGCAACACGGTCTGAAACCTGTGCACCTTTCGCGATCCAGCTATTAATCTTGTCGTCTTCCATTAATAAGCGAACTTCCTGACCCGTTGCGCTGGGATTGAAATAGCCCAAGCGTTCGATAAAGCGCCCGTCACGTGGATTGCGACTGTCTGTTACAACAATATGATAAAAGGGCCGTTTTTTGGCGCCTGTTCTTGCTAACCGTATGGTTACCATTAGATTCTGATCCTCAAAATAAATACTGACAGATGGAACCCGCGTATTCTACGCGAATTTCAGGAAAAAGAAAGGTCAAAGGCAATTTTATATCTTAAATTAGGTGATTGCGGTAGATATGCTGTCAAATAGCTTTAACGCAGTGAAACCATAATTAAATGCATGTTTATTATAATGTTAATGGATTTTTAAAATGGCATCTGTCCTTTAAATCCCCTCATCATCTTGCCTAATCCGCCTTTAGATGCCTTCTTCATCATTTTTTGCATCTGGGTAAATTGCTTCATCAGGCGGTTAAGGTCCTGAACTTGTAGCCCGGAACCCGCTGCGATGCGACGTTTTCTTGAAGCTTTGATGATGTCAGGGTGAAGGCGTTCCTGTGGTGTCATTGAGTTGATAAGCGCTTCGAGATGAATGAACTGTTTGTCGTTGACCTGATTGAGTGCGTCTTTTGGAATGTTTGGCATGCCAGGCAGTTTGTCGAGCATGCTAGAAATACCGCCCATGCTGCGCATTTGCTGAAGCTGGTCACGAAAGTCTGACAGGTTAAAGGATTTTCCACCTTTGATTTTTTTTGCCAGTTTCTGTGCTTTTTTATGATCGATTTGGGTTTCAGCCTGTTCAATCAAAGACAGAACGTCACCCATGCCGAGGATTCGGGATGCCACACGATCCGGATGAAAGGCTTCGAGTGCTGTAGTTTTTTCGCCCACACCAAGAAACTTGATAGGTTTACCGGTGATGTGACGGATTGACAGTGCCGCACCGCCGCGTGCATCACCGTCGGTTTTGGTGAGGATGACACCGGTTAGGGTAAGCGCGTCATCAAAGGCTTTGGCGGTATTGGCGGCATCCTGCCCGGTCATGCTGTCGACTACGAACAGGGTTTCAACTGGGTTGACGGTCTGATGCAGCTGTTTAATTTCGTTCATCATCTTGTCGTCAATATGTAGACGTCCAGCGGTATCGATAATGACAATATCAATGAATTTTTTACGTGCGTGTTCAATGGCGTCGGCCGCGATTTTTTGCGGGTCATCCGAGGTCTTGCTGGGAAAGAATTCAGCGCCCACTTCATTGGCCAGCGTTTCGAGCTGGTCGATTGCTGCAGGGCGGTAAATATCGGTGCTTGTAACTAGAACTGATTTTTTGCTCTTGTCTTTAAGCCAGCGAGATAACTTGGCGACGCTAGTGGTTTTACCCGCGCCCTGAAGTCCTGCCATCATGATTACCGCCGGCGGGGTAGTGCTCAGGTTAAGTTCCTGGCAGGCTTCGCCCATGGTGGTGGTGAGTTCATCCTGAACAACTTTGATCAACGCCTGCCCCGGAGTGAGGCTTTTCATTACGTCTTGGCCAACGGCTTTTTCTTTTATGTTGCCAATAAAATCGCGCACGACGGGGAGTGCAACATCGGCTTCAAGTAGCGCCATGCGCACTTCGCGCAATGCATCTTTGATGTTGGCTTCAGTTAGGCGGCCTTGGCCACGCAGGTTTTTAAGGGTTTTGCCCAGACGGTCTGAAAGTGTGTCAAACATGATAAAACTCTGAATTTGGCTTGTTTAAAGCGGGCTATCATACACTGAGTTGGGCTTGCTCAGCTATCAATGTCTGTTGATGTGCTTTGTGGTGGTTGCAAATGTTTAGGCTTTGCCAGTATCGGTGTGGTAGTTTCGAGTTAGCGCTTAGAGATCAAATGATTCACTGCCATGAAGAAATGTGAGCTGATGCGTCGGAATGTCCTCAATGCATTCATTCTTAATAGTATCTTCTTCACCGGGTTTGTTGTGGGTGATGCAAACCCTTGGTTTGAGCTGTAGCTTTTTCAAGTCTGCTGCCAGCAGACTGGGACAATAGTGTCGTGCCCGGGTGCAGAGTTCTTCTTGTTCGTTGCCAAAAGCGATTTCGACGAGCAATAAATCGAGCTGTGAATGTTTGTTTAGCGCATCCCATAGTGTGTCGTTAGTGGTGGTATCGGCGCTGTAGGCAAACACACTGTGGTCATCGCTGACGCGATAAGCAACCGTTGGCACAATGTGGTTGACGGGGATGGCTTCGAAGTTGAGGCCTTCGATGTGGATGGTTTCGCCAGGTTCGAGTGGCTGGTATCGGATTACGGGCGCTTCCATTGTGGGAAGTTCGGCAAAGTTTGGCCAGATAGCCCAATTGAAAATGTTTTTCTTTAAAGCTTCGATAGAAACGGTTTGAGCGTGAATCACCACGGGCTGTTTAATTTGATCAAAAATGCTGTCGACCATGAGGGGTAGGCAGGCTATGTGATCGAGGTGAGTGTGTGTGATGAAAATATGGCGAATTTTTGCCATTTCATCGAGACTCAGGTTGCCGATTCCGGTACCGGCATCAATCAGGATGTCGTCATTGATGAGCAGTGAGGTTGTTCTCAATGCGCCGCCAATGCCTCCGCTGCATCCGAGTATGCGAATCTTCATAAGTTAATTGCTTTGTTCATGATGAAATACACTGGCCTGTCGGGCGTCGGTTTTCTCCGTAGTTTCGCTGCTTGTTATTTTTTTAGTGCAGCGCTATAAGCACAAAAATTAATGCAATCGCCAAGCCAAAAATAGATTTGATGTTGTTTTTTTACCATTTATGAGCTCTATTGTAATTCTCTATCGTCATTTTTCTATATATCTTCAGTAACATAAAGCAAAAAACCGCTTCAACGAGCATCTCAGTTATGCGATGATTCTAGCGTTTGGAGTGTAGCGGAGGTGTGTGATTAATTCCTTTTTAAGTTTTGCGGCAATTATTGGCTATATCGCGGCCGGGGCGCTTGTTGCCGTGCGCTTATCTAGTGGTGCGGATAAGACGGCTGCGAGTAAAACAGCGCTGTTTTTTCTCGGAGGAATTTCACTGGCATTGCACGCCGCTGTTTTATATCACGATATATTTTTGAGTCAGGGGCTTAATTTCGGCGTGGTGAACGCTGTTTCGTTGCTTTCTTGGCTAATTGTATTGCTACTGTTGCTTATTGCGGCAAGCAAGCCGATTGAAAATCTTGGTATCGCCATTTTTCCTATCGCAGCCGTAGCGTTAATTTTAGGCGTTTTGTTTCCGTCGGAGCATATTCTTGCCGACGATGATTTTAGCTTGAAATTCCATATTCTTATTTCTTTTGTCGCTTACAGTGTGTTTGCGTTTGCTGCGCTGCAAGCGATTTTGCTGGCGATACAAGACAAGCACTTGCATAGCCGTCAGCCAGGTGGTTTTGTGCGCTTTTTACCACCGTTGCGGGCCATGGAAGAAATGTTGTTTCAGTTGATAGGGCTGGGTTTTTTACTGATGAGTCTGTCTCTGTTTAGCGGTTTTGCCTATTTGGAAGATGTCTTTGCCCAGCATTTGGTGCATAAAACGTTTTTATCCATGGTGGCGTGGGTGGTTTTTGTGGTGTTGTTATGGGGTCGTTGGCGTTTTGGTTGGCGCGGTAAGCGGGCAATTCGTGCCACGTTGTTTGGTTTTACTGTTTTATTGCTGGCTTATATCGGCAGTAAAGTGGTGATGGAAGTGCTGCTGGGTAAATGAAAATGCCTAAGCGTAATGCATTAAGCCATATCTATGGGTAAAACATCTTGAGCAGTATATCTATAGAAACCTTGTTTGGGATTCTGGTTTTTCTGGTGTTGTTGTCTGGTTTTTTTTCGGCATCGGAAACAGCCATGATGCGCTTGAATCGTTATCGTTTGCGGCATCTTGTTGATGCAAAAAATCCGGGCGCGATTCGAGCTAGCAAATTGCTGGAACGCCCCGATCGATTGATTGGCATTATTCTGCTTGGCAATAATTTCGTAAATATTCTTGCCTCTTCCATTACAACCATCATTGCATTGCGTTTGTTAGGCGAAGCCTGGATTGCAGCCGCAGCGGGTTTGCTGACATTGGTGATATTAATTTTTGCCGAAGTGGGGCCAAAAACGATGGCCGCCATTCACCCCGAACGCATTGCGTTTCCTGCGGCAATTATTTTGCGCCCGTTGTTGTTATTGTTTTATCCGGCGGTGTGGGTGATTAATGGCATTGCGAATACCATGTTAAAGATGTTGGGCGTGTCAGCGCGTGCCGATGACATGCAAGATCTTAGCAGCGATGAGTTGCGCGCCGTGGTTAATGAAGCGGGTAGCCTTATACCTGAAAGGCATCAGAAAATGCTGGTGAATATTCTTGATCTTGAGAAGGTGACGGTTGAGGATATTATGATTCCTCGAAGTGAAATTGTAGGGATTGATCTGAACGGTGATGAGGATGATATTGTTGCGCAACTCGTAAGTTGTCAGTATACCCATCTGCCTATTTATCATGATGACATTAATAATATCGTCGGGGTTTTACATATCCGAAATGTGCTGTCGTTGATGCAGCAAGAAGAATTTGATGTTAATGAACTGATAGATATTGCTCCCGCGCCGTATTTTGTTCCTGAGGGGACACCATTGAATACTCAGCTGCTTAAGTTTCAGCGCCAAAAACGGCGTGTTGCGCTCGTCGTGGATGAATACGGCGGTATTAAAGGCTTGGTGGTGTTGGAAGATATTCTTGAAGAGATTGTCGGCGAGTTTACGACAGACATTGCTGCGACGATCAGTGATGTGCATCTTCAGGATGATGGTAGCTATCTTATTGACGGCAGCGTCAATGTGCGTGAGTTAAACCGTTCGATGAAATGGTCGCTGCCTGTGAAAGGTCCGAAAACCTTGAATGGCTTGATTCTGGAAGAGCTGGAATCAATTCCCGGCAAAGCAACAAGTTTGCGTATTGATGCCTATACGATTGAGATTGTGCAGAGTTCTGAGAATGCTGTGAAAGTGGCGCGGATTATTCCGCCGCCAGAAATGCCGGGTGGAGCGATAAACGCAGGCTTAAAAGGTGCTTCCGAGTGATACGCCAAAGGTATCGAGTTGGCTTTCAGGTTGTAGGAAGTTATTCACTACTGGCGATGCGCTGAAGCGGTAGCTGTCGTAGTAGGCTTTGATGAAATATTCTTTGTCGGATTCAGTTTTAACCCCGAGCTGGTAACTGGCAAAGAAGGACCACTGCTTGCCAGGTTCGAGTGTCAGGTTGAGCCCGGCTACCTGTTCGTCAGTCCAAAGAGGTCGCTTAAAGCCAATTCTGGTGATGCATGTCCAATGTTGGTGTGATTTTTCAAAGTTCAAACCCAAGCGAGAATAGATGACTTTGTAATCTTCTTGTATGCCGGAAACACTGTTTCCTCGCGCATCGATGCCATTCGCAATGTCGCGTTTCCAGACATCAGTGCCGAGAGCGACTAACAGCGATGTGCCGGGGTGTGTTGGAAAAACATCCCAGCCAGAGAGTGCTTCAAGGTTAAAGCCTGTGTAACGGCTTGTTGAGGGTAGATAGATGCCTGACAGTGAGGGAACAAGTGCTCCGCCAATGGTTACTTGTGTCTGTCCATCGTAGTCGACATTGCCAGCGTAGAATCTTGCTTGAAGAGTGGCGAAAACCTTGTCGCGAGTGGATAGAAGATCTTGTGAAGTAAAGCTGAGAAAGAAGCGGGGTCCATGTTCGGATAACAAGCGATTGCCGGAGGCGTTAAATTCTTCCCATTGAAAATATTCGATGCCAAAGTCATAGTTGCGGGCATGGCTTGTTCCGTCATCGGCCGCGTATAAAGTGTTGTTTAAGCCAAACATGAGCATCAACAGAATTAGCGCGCTGTGATGAAACAGTCGGGTAAACAGTACGAACTTTTGTGAATCCCTCATGGCTTGGGATTGTATGGTTTTTTTAGGAAGAAGTCTTGTTTGAATTGCGATGTAAAGCTAGTGGCAGGTGTTGCGGTAAAACTTAGCTAAAAGTGTTGCGAGTTTCTATAGTTCGTCCCAGAGGTGGTCGGATGCATCCCAGACGTTACCCCATTGGTCAGCAGAGTCCTCGTTGTCTGAAATAAGTTTTGAATTAAACTGGTCAGATTTAAGCTGGTAGGATTCCAGGGAGTCTTTGATTTGCTTGTCCGGCGATTCGGCAGTTAAGGGCGTGTTCATGATGCATTCCTTTGTTCTTAGTCCGCAAGGTTTTTCTGAATGTTCAGAAAAACCATCTTCCATTAATTTCACTATCGGCATGTATTGTTGAAAGCTTTGTGAAATTTATTTTATTTCTCACGCTCTCTAAATTTGGCGTAGAAGGCAACATTTCCTCGGTGGGTCGTGCAAGAAGTTAGAGCAGGGAGGCGGTTGGTATGCTATTTTTTTTGCTTATACTGCAGTGGATTAACCAGTCACGAAAGAATAAATTGATTTGTCTTTTCTCTAACGGTTGATACATTTTTAAGTTGGGGTAAGGGTAGCTGGGTTTTATGTTGCTGTGCTGTTGGTAACGAATAACCTCGGCGAGGCCTGCGTCATGATAAACACGAATTTTCATTTCAGGATTGGATAGCATTTTATTGTGGGTGCTAAAGCAATATTCGAGAGTCACTAACGTGGTGTAACGGTTTTGCTCGAGGATAGAAAGTTGAAGTTGATCGTTTCCTTCGAGTAAAACTGTGGTATTGCCATCGATGTCTCTGAGCTTGGGGATCAAGCGCATAAGGCGAACAAAGTTTTCTTCGTATAGCCGTGGTAGCTCAGTTAGCAGCGATGTTTTTTTGCTGGCGGTAAGCGTGTACATGAACAATAATTCCTGACATTTTTAGAATAGGCAGAGACAGATTTATTATAACATCTATGCTGCAGTCCATATTTTTTGTATTTGTTTTTGGTGTATAAATAACCACTGTAGTGCGATGATAGGTGCTGCTGAATTGATAATGCCTTCGTTTAGCATCTCGATAGCAGTATCAAGTGGAACAGTGGTTACGCGAATATCTTCTCCTTCGTCAGTGATGCCATGAATGCCACTGATATTTGATGTGTCAACTTGCCCGCAAAATAAGGCCATTGTTTCTGAAGCCCCTCCCGGACTAACGAGGTAATTGCAAATAGGCTCCAATTGTGTGATGGCGCAACCTGCTTCTTCGATTGATTCGCGTATAACAACCTCTTCAGCTGTTTCGCCCGGTTCAATGATTCCGGCGACAATTTCCATCTGCCAGGCATTAGATTTTGCCTGGTGAGCGCCGATGCGAAATTGTTCTATTAAGACGACTTCGTTGCGGATGGGGTCGTAGGGTAATACGCCGGCAGCATGTCCGCGTTCAAACAGTTCACGGCTGAGTGTTTGGCTCCAGCCACCGCTGAAAAGTGAGTGGCGAAGGCTGAATTTTTCAATTTTAAAGAAGCCCTGGTAACAGGTTTTCTGGTCAAGAATTTCTACTTTAAGTTTTGCCATTATGTTGCTCTATGCTTTAGCCAGATAGATATTATCTGGATAATTGAGATATCCTATTATAGAGCTTGGGGCATTTGTTTGTCGGTAGAGGCGGCGAGTATTTTTAGCCGTATTGAAGAGAGTCTGGCTTAAGCTGATTTCACCTGATTGCGTCCTGCATTTTTTGCATCATACATAGCAAGATCAGCAGCGGTGACTAGGTCACGTGCTGTCATGGCATGCTCGGGAACAGTCGCAACACCGATGCTGGCCGTAACAGGGATAGTTTGTGTAGGCGAAATTGTAATAGGGAATTCAGCCAGCGCATCGCAGACTCGCCCTGCAAGTATGACCGCATTCTCGAGATTGGTTTCTGGCAGCAGGGCGACCAGTTCTTCGCCGCCGTAACGACCAATAATATCGCCTGTTCGGCAATGATTTGTAATGATGTCGGCAGCTGTTCTTAGCGCTTCATCGCCTGCCTGATGCCCATATCGATCATTAACAAGTTTAAAATTGTCGAGATCAATGACGAGCAACGAAATAGGCAGTCCGTTGCGTCGAAAACGATTGAGTTCATCCGTTAACATGCTTTCAAATTTACGTCGATTATAAAGTCCTGTTAAGCCATCGCGAATGGCAAGCTCAGCGAGTATTTCCTGGCTTCGCTCGAGGTTCTCGGCCATGCGGTTGAAACCTTCTCCCAGTGCTCCGAACTCGTCGTTAGTTTTGATTGATACTCGATGTTCCAATTCTCCTCGCCCAAAACAATGGATGCCGTCAAGTAATGTGCGCGCAGGTTTTAGTACCAGACGTGACACTGCAAAAAGCCCTGCGATAAATGTAAGTACGACTGTAAAAAAACCGATGAGTGTAACTTTTCGAGTTAGCTTGAAGTTTTTTTCAGCTTCGATGCGGTAGTCTTCTATCTGCTTGAGATTGATGTTGTGCACCTGATACATAATCCCTACAGCTTCATCAAAATGGTTGTAGAGTTTAATTTTGGCTAATGGGGCGATAGGATTGTTTTGATTGTCAGAATTTGAAAGAAGACGTTTTCCTATGGCAATGCCTTGTTGCCACTCATGGCGTGTTTTTTGTACTAGATTATATTGGTTAGGTGTAAGCTTCATGGTGCCAAGCGTTTCATAAAACACTTGCTCAGTTTCGGCTGTTAGCTCCCAAAATTCAGTTCGTGTGTCTGGGTCAGGTGAAGCCAAATAGTGGTAAACAGGTGTAGAGCAACGGTTAATAAGATCTTGTAGATAGACAAGCTTGCGCAACTGCAATAGCTTTTCATCAGTGACAATGTTGAAATCTTTGATGGTTAGTTGTAATGAGTAATATACGAAGCCAGTCATTATTGACAGCAACAGAAATAGCGAACCCATGTAGATGATAAAACGGCTACGCAGTGACGTTTTGATAGCGCTACGGTCATAGCTCTTTAATTTTTCAGCGCCGGCTACATCTGCGGTGCTGCTTACATCAGCTTTCATTCTGTCTCCGGACGGTATTGTCACAGCGGTTTTGTGAGCTGAGTGTTTTTGCCATTGCGGGTGTATATATTTTCTGATGATTATATTTTGAAGTTTCCATCAAAACTATTATCGGCATAGCCGGGTATTTTATTTAGTCGCGTTAAAACCTTTATTTACGATTTTGTCAGGCATGGCATTAGGTCAGATAATACTGCTAATTACTAGTTTTACTTGATTTTTAGTCTGGCCAGCTCAGTTTTGAGCTGGATGGGATGTTGCTACCTAGATTTGAGTAAAGTAGCAGAGTCAGGTGTGTTAGAGAGAAAGCAGAACTAATTCATAGTTAATGAGCGTTATATAGCCTGCAAGTGTGCCAAACAATACAGTATGAGTTCTGACTTTGTTGCGTATAACCCAAAAATGTCGGTGTGCGACGAGAAAAAGTATACAGCCTGCTGTTAAGGTAGTTTTAAAAGCAACAAACAGACTTGTGCTGGACTCGATTAGCAGTTTCATGAAGGGATTAGCTTCAACTGCAATGCCTCTGTCGAGCAGTGTGAGCGTGAATATTGCGTCCATGCAGGATAACAGGACGATGCCAGTGGCAATGTACATGAAAATGGGGTCGTGGAAGTCAACGTAGTGACCTTCGTGCGTATCAGCATTGCGACGCATCGCTCTGCGTCTTCTTTTAAAGAAGCTATAAGTAAATGATTTTAATTGATTATTTCTTCTTTCAGATGCGTCACGCTGACATGTATCTTCGCTTGGATAAGGCATATTCTGCATGGAGAACTCCAATTTGGGAACAGGGTTATTATAACAGTGGCGTCATAATATTGACAGCCTTGTTTGCGAAATTACGAGATAAAGTCTGAAAATTGTCCTTTATTGAGTAATAGTGCTTTGTGCTGACAACCGCTAATCAGTAGAATAGCTGCATTTTTAGCTCTCAGTAGAGAGATCCACAGAAATACAGACTGTATAGAATCTTATGTCGAATCAAACAGAAATGCAGCGTCGCCGCACCTTTGCGATTATCTCACACCCCGATGCCGGTAAGACGACACTGACTGAAAAATTGCTGCTGTTTGGTGGGGCAATTCAGTTGGCGGGTACCGTTAAAGGGCGTAAAGCCTCACGTCACGCGACCTCGGATTGGATGGAGATGGAAAAACAGCGTGGTATTTCCGTGACCACCTCGGTGATGCAGTTTTCGCATAACGAGCGCATCGTCAATTTACTTGATACGCCCGGCCATGAGGACTTCTCTGAAGATACCTATCGAACGCTGACAGCTGTGGACTCGGCGTTGATGGTTATCGACAGCGCTAAAGGGGTGGAAAATCGCACTATTAAATTGATGGAAGTGTGTCGTTTACGCGATACGCCGATTATGACGTTTATCAATAAACTTGATCGCGATGGCTTGGATCCGATAGATCTACTAGATGATATTGAGAGTGTACTGAAAATTAATTGTGCCCCGATGACTTGGCCGATTGGCATGGGTAAGCAGTTTAAAGGGGTATTTCATCTTTATACTGACAGCGTGCATCTCTTCAGTGCTACCCATGGCGGCAAGATTCAGGAAGGTGAAGTGATTCAAGGTTTGCATAATCCACGCCTTGATGAGTTGTTGGGTTCCGTGGCTAAAGATCTTCGTGAGGAGATTGAGCTGGTTAAAGGTGCAAGTCATGAGTTCGACGTTGACGCCTATCTTAAAGGTGAATTGTCACCGGTATTTTTTGGTTCCGCGATCAATAATTTCGGCATGAAAGAGTTGCTTGATGCCTTTGTTGAATATGCGCCTGCCCCATTGCCAAGAGCGACAATGACACGCAGTGTTGAACCCGATGAAGATAAGTTCAGTGGTTTTGTTTTTAAGATCCAGGCCAATATGGATCCGGCGCACCGTGATCGAATCGCGTTTGTCCGTGTGTGTTCCGGTGCTTATAAAAAGGGCATGAAAATGCGTCATGTGCGCACCGAACGTGACGTGCAAATTTCGAATGCGATTATTTTTTTGGCGCGAGATCGAGATCAGGCCGACGAGGCTTTTTCCGGCGATATCATTGGTCTGCATAATCACGGCACGATCAAAATTGGCGATACCTTTACGCAGGGTGAAGATCTTAAATTTACCGGTATTCCAAACTTTGCGCCTGAACTATTTCGCCGTATCGTGCTCAAGGATCCGTTGCGAATGAAAGCGCTGCAAAAAGGTGTTGACCAATTGTCAGAGGAAGGTGCAACACAGGTGTTTCGACCGCTGAGTAATAATGATGTGATTCTTGGTGCGGTGGGTGTGCTGCAGTTTGATGTGGTAGCGCAACGGCTTAAGGATGAGTACAACGTAGATTGTAGTTTTGAGGCGGTGCAGGTGGCGACAGCGCGCTGGGTAGAATGCGAAGATGAAAAAAAGTTAGAAGAATTTCGTCGCAAGGTCTTTGATAATTTGGCGCTGGATAATGCTGGGTTGCTGGCTTATGTTGCGCCGACACGGGTCAATCTTGATCTGACGATAGAACGCTGGCCGGATGTTAAGTTTATGGCAACACGCGAACATTAGCCTGAATTGATAGCTTGGCTTGTTAATTTGGCGTTGTTAATTTTGCTTAGGGCGAACCAGATTACATATTTTTTATTTTTTCCAGTTGATCTTCAAGTTGCTGCAATGAAGCGCGCATGTCACTGACCTTTTGCTGCTCTTTGGCAACGACATGGCTGGGCGCTTTTTCGAGATAACCTGGGTTGGCTAATTTCCTTTCGCTGCCCTTGAGTCCCTGTGTAAGTTTTTTGATTTCCTTGTTGAGTCGCGCTAACTCTGCGTCTTTGTCGATCAAACCTGACATAGGAATTAATACTTTCATGTCACCGACCAGTGTAATGGCAGACTCCGGTGCAGTTTCATCTTTGAGCACTGAGATGTCTTCGATGCGCGCCAATCTCGTCAGAAAATCATGATTACTTTTTAAGCGTTGTTCATCGAGGTCGGTGCTGTTTTGAATTAGCACTGGCAAAGGTTTTCCGGGTGCAATATTCATGCTGCTGCGAATTTTACGAATGCCAAGAATAAAACTCATCAACCATTCCACTTCAATAATGGCATCGTGATCGATCAACGTTTGATTAGATTGCGGATAGGCTTGGGTCATGATGGTGTTACCCTCAATACCTGCAAGCGGCGCTACGCGTTGCCAAATTTCCTCGGTAATAAATGGAATGATGGGGTGAGCGAGACGTAGAATGCTTTCCAGAACGTTGAGCAACGTGAGGCGTGTGCCGCGTAATTGCTCAGGGCTGCTGTTGTCGCTGTTGAGAACCGGTTTGGAGAGTTCCAGATACCAGTCACAATATTCATTCCAAGTGAATTCGTAAATAGCCTGCGCAGCAAGGTCTAAACGGTAACGTTCGATGGATTCATTAACCTGCTCGCTGACGATTTGTAAGCGGGAGGTGATCCAACGGTCTGCTAGGCTGAGTTCTATTTCGCTTTTATTGAGCTCGCGGGTATTAAGTTCGTCGGCATGGTCTTCGGTGTTCATCAACACATAACGCGCAGCATTCCACAGCTTGTTGCAAAAATTGCGATAGCCTTCAATGCGGCTGAGTTCGAATTTAACGTCACGGCCGGTAGAGGCCAGTGCCGCAAAGGTGAAACGCAGTGCGTCGGTGCCAAAGGCGGGGATGCCATCGGGAAAATCTTTGCGAGTTTGTTTGCTAATTTTCTCGGCCAAATGCGGTTGCATCATGCCCTTAGCTCTTTTTTCAACTAGCGTTTCAAGGTCAATGCCGTCAATTAAATCTAAAGGATCGAGTACATTGCCTTTGGATTTAGACATTTTTTGGCCGTGCGAATCGCGCACCAAACCATGAATATAAATTTCATGGAAGGGCACTTCGCCGGTGAATTTCAAACCCATCATGATCATTCTGGCGACCCAGAAAAAAATGATATCAAAACCAGTGACCAGTACGCTGGTTGGATAAAAAGTTTTCAGTGTTTCAGTTTGCTCCGGCCAGCCGAGTGTTGAGAACGGCCACAGCGCCGATGAAAACCACGTGTCGAGCACGTCTTCATCTTGGCTGAGTTTAAGGTTGTCATCGAGTTTATACTTGCTGCGCACAGCGGCTTCATCGTGGGCAACATAAACATTACCCGCTTCGTCGTACCATGCCGGGATGCGATGCCCCCACCAGATTTGACGTGAAATACACCAATCCTGAATGTTGTTCATCCAGTCGTAGTAGGTGTTTTTCCAGTTATCGGGCACAAAGCGGATGTGACCGTCTTCGACGGCTTTGATGGCGGGTTCTGCAAGCGGCGCAATTTTTACATACCATTGGTCAGTCAATAACGGTTCGATGACCGTACCCGAGCGGTCGCCGCGTGGCACCATTAATTTATGGTCGTCGGTTTTTTCTAAAAGGTCGAGTGTTTCAAGGTCAGCTAAAATTTGTTTGCGTGCTTCGTAACGTTCCAGTCCAAAATATTTTTCTGGCGCGGCTTCATTGATACGTGCATCGATGGTGAAAATATTTATCAACGGTAGCTTGTGACGCAGACCGATTTCATAATCGTTGAAATCGTGTGCGGGTGTTATTTTCACGCAGCCAGTACCGAATTCGGGATCGACGTAATCGTCTTCGATGATGGTTAACAGTCGTTCGGTCAATGGTAATTTGACCTGTTTGCCAACCAAGTGCTGGTAACGTTCGTCATCAGGGTGTACTGCGACAGCGCTATCGCCGAGCATGGTTTCGGGGCGAGTGGTGGCCACGATAAGATGACCGCTGCCGTCGGCGAGTGGATATCGCATATGCCAGAGATGACCGTTTTCCTCTTCGGAAATTACTTCTAAGTCCGAGACGGCGGTGTGCAGTACTGGGTCCCAATTAACCAAACGCTTGCCGCGATAAATCAGTCCTTCGTCATGAAGACGAACAAAAACATCTTTAACCGCTTCAGATAAACCGTCGTCCATGGTGAAGCGTTCACGCGACCAATCCAGTGATGAGCCCATGCGTCGCAACTGACGAGTGATGGTGCCGCCGGATTCTTCGCGCCATTGCCACACTTTTTCGATGAATTTTTCACGACCGAGATCGTGACGTGATTGACCTTCTGCGGCGAGTTGTCTTTCAACAACCATTTGCGTTGCGATGCCTGCGTGATCCGTGCCCGCTTGCCAATGTGTGTTGCGTCCCTGCATACGTTTGTGACGCGTCAGGGCATCCATGATGGTGTCTTGAAAAGCGTGACCCATGTGCAGTGTGCCGGTGACGTTGGGTGGAGGAATCATAATGCAAAAAGGTTCGCCCTTACCTGACGCTGAGAAGTAACCTTTTTCTTCCCAGGTTTCGTACCAGTGTTGTTCAATCGATTGCGGGCTGTATTGTTTTTCCATGATGACTGCTTTGTCTCTAAAAAATTCTAAGGTTAAATATTAAAGGCTAAATATTATGTGATGTTATTTTATAGCCGCGATCACGGTAAAAACCATAACGCTCGCGAGCACTTATTTTATGTTCTTCCTGGGGGCAAACAATTTCTGTGACACGTTCAAAACGGCTGAAAAAAAGTGGCACCGATGCGGCCATGTTTACCAGAACATCTGCCGGTGTTTTTGGTTCTTCGTTGATGCCGATGGCGATGGCAGGCGTTTCACTTTCACCATTGTCATTATCTTGCTGAATTTGATGTGCAAGAAAACTGCTTTTCTTGAAAGTCCATAACAGCTCGTCAAGCTGTCCAGCCAGATCTGCAGAATCAGTATGAATATGAATACGATGACCTAGCGTATGGATTTTTTCTGTCAGACGACACATCATCAATTGATAGTTTTGCGGTGTGTCGTCCGACAGAATGTAAAAATCGATGTCGGTCATTTTTAAAAATTAATTACATTTGTCGAGCAGGTATTGAACCAGCAGTGGCACAGGTCGTCCGGTCGCGCCTTTTTTAGCGCCGCCTAACCATGCAGTGCCCGCGATATCAAGATGTGCCCAGTTATAGTCTTCAGTGAAGCGAGACAGAAAACATGCGGCGGTTATAGTGCCTGCTTCGCGGCCGCCAATGTTGGCCATGTCGGCGAAATTACTGTCCAGCTGTTGTTGGTATTCATCCCAAAGTGGCATTTCCCAAACACGGTCATGCGCAGTGTTACCCGCGGCCTGCAAATCTTTGCTGAGGTTGCTGTGGTTGCTCAGTAGTCCTGTGGCGTGTGAGCCAAGTGCCATGACACAGGCGCCAGTCAGCGTTGCGATATCGATGATGACATCTGGTTTAAAGCGCGCGGAGTAAGTTAAGGCGTCACATAAAATCAAACGGCCTTCTGCATCGGTATTCAAAACTTCAATAGTTTGTCCTGACATGCTGGTGACAATATCGCCGGGCTTGCTGGCGTTACCGTCTGGCATATTTTCGCAGGCCGGTACAACGCCGACGACATTGATCGGCAACTGTAATTCGGCGACTGCTCGTATCGTGCCAAAGACACTGGCAGCGCCGCACATGTCATATTTCATTTCATCCATCGCCGGCGATGGTTTGATGGAGACGCCGCCGGAATCAAAGGTGACGCCTTTGCCAACCAGTACTACGGGCTGTTCACCGCGGTTGCCACCGCTGTAGTTGAGTGTGATCAGTTTGGCGGGTTGGCGGCTGCCATGCGTTACCGATAACAACGAGCCCATTTTGAGGCGCTTCATATCGGTTTCATTCAGCACGTTACAACGCAGGTTGCGATGTTCTTTAGCCAGAGTTCTTGCTTGGCTGGCGAGATAGTTGGGAGTGCAGACATTGCCGGGCAGGTTGCCGAGGTCTTTCGCCAAGTCCATGCCGTTGGCGACGGACTGGCCGATAGCAATCGCCGCGCGTGAAGGTTTGAGATCACTGCGTTCTGCAACGCTTAAGGTGATGCGGCGCAATGACTGTTTGCTGCGGGAGTTTTTACTTTTAAATTGCTCAAAGCGATAGAGATTATTGCGCACCAACTGGATGGTCTGATTAATTTTCCAGCTGAGATCGTGGCCTTTAACGGTCAGCTCGGTGAGGCAGCAGATGGCGTCTTTGATGTTGGCCGCGGTCAGTGCAGTGCTCATGGCGGTGACAATCTTGCGAAAACGCGCGGCGTCGATACCGCGTTCCTTGCCGCAGCCAACCAGTAGCACTCGTTCGGCCTTGAGTTTGGGTACATCATGCAATAAGAGTGTTTGGCCTGTTTTGCCTTGAATGTCGCCCGCTTTGATGATGTTCTTCAGGTAGCCGCCCGACAGTTTGTCGAGCTGTTTTGCTGTGGCGCTGATTTTGCGACCTTCAAAAATGCACACAATGATGCAGGCGCTGGGTTGCTTGCTGAGGTTGCCGTTTTTTACTGTAAAATCCATGGTGTCTCCAGAGGACGATAAAGTCGTAGTCTATGTGAAAAAATCCAGTGTTTTTGCCTGCGGTTATGATGTTCGCTGCAAGACAAGTACGCTATGATGGCAAGCTAAGAGTTTACATTGAACAGGTGTTATTTACCAAGCATGGTAGGCAAAGATTTAAGCTTTGTCAGTTGCTTGGTTAGTGACATAGCCAGCTAATCAATTAGTGTAAACAGACGGTACATTTAATTAGGTTAATTTTTTGGTTCTTCGACGTTACATTATTAAGGAAATATTTCAGGCGCTGGCGGCAGTGATGATAGTGCTGTTGCTGATTTACGTTAGTAATCGCTTTGTGCGGATTCTGGCGGATGCCAGCAGTGGTGGCCTGTCTACGGATGTGATTTTTACGCTGCTGTCTTTAAAGACGCTGACTTCACTGATGGTGCTGTTGCCTTTGGGGCTTTTCCTCGGCATTTTGCTGGCCTTTGGACGTTTATATAAAGACAACGAAATGGTAGCAATGGCTGCGTGTGGCATGAGCCCAAAAGCGTCGTTCCGGGCGGTGTTAGGTTTCTCTTTGCTAGTGGCTGCATTGGTGGGATTCATTTCACTCCAGGCAGCGCCATGGGCAGAAGAGCAGGCCTCGCAGATTCGCGACCAGGAAAAGGCTTCGAGTGAATTGACAGGTTGGGCGCCCGGTCGATTTATTGAGCTGGACAGTATTGCGGGTGTGATTTATGCGCAGTCGATGGCTGAGGGTAGCAGCATTATGGACAATGTTTTTGTTCAAGGCCGTGAGGCACAGCAGCAGGTAATTTTGTCGGCGCAGGGTGCATATCAAACTACCGATCAAAAAAGTGGTGATCAATTTATGGTGTTAACGGATGGCTTTCGTTACGAGGGTATCCCGGGCAATCGCGATTTTAAGATTATCAAATATAAAAAACACGGTGTGCGTATTGATGAAAAAGAGGTGGCGCAGGGGCATCGCAGGCGCAGGTCTTATGAAACGTCTGACTTGCTGGTGTCAAACGAAGCTGTCGATTTGGCCGAGCTGCAGTGGCGATTATCGATGCCCGTTTCTGCAGTGCTGTTAGCGATGTTAGCGGTGCCGCTGAGTCGTACTGCGCCGCGGCAGGGTAAATACGCCAAACTGTTTGCCGCGATTGTAATTTATATTGTTTACAGTAATGTCATGGGGATAGCGAAAACCTGGGTGGAGCGTGGTTTTGTTCACCCCTTGATTGGTATGTGGTGGGTGCATGTTTTGATGTTTGTATTGATATGGGTTTTGCTGGCACGCCAGTACGGCATGGGCTGGTTGATGCGTTCGATTTTTATGAGGCCGAAAGTCTGACATGAAAATTATGGACCGATATATTGGCGGGGCTGTGATTGGCGGCACGCTGTTGGTGATGATGATATTGTTGGGTTTGTTTTCGTTTGTTACTTTTCTGACTGAGCTGGATGATGTGGGGCGTGGTCGATACGGTGTTTGGCAAGCGGCAGAATATGTTTTGTTGCTGGTGCCACGCTTAACGTATCAAATGTTTCCGCTCGCTGCGTTACTGGGTAGTTTGATTGGTCTGGGCATGATGGCGGGTAATAATGAATTGGTGGTGCTGCGCGCTGCCGGCGTTTCTTTGCAACGTATTATTTCGGCAGTGATGAAAGCGGCATTGTTATTGATGATAACTGCGGTGTTGATTAGCGAATTTGTAGCGCCCGTGAGTGAGCAGTATGCATGGACGATGCGTTCAATGGCATTGTCTGAAAATAGCACCCAGCTTACTCAAGGTGGTTTCTGGACGCGTACCGGCGATAGTTATATCAATGTGCAGACGGTATTGGCTGACGGGCAGCTGACAGAGGTGCAAATTTATGAGTTTGATGCTGGGCATCGCCTGCGGCGTTTAACGCAGGCGAAAAGTGCACAGTTTAAAGACCAGCAATGGCAGTTGCGCAATATTGTACGCAGTGAATTTATCGCTGACCGCGTTTCGGTGCAGCATATTGAAACGTTGAATTGGCAGTCGCTTTTGAGCCCTGACATGCTCGATGTGATAGCTGTTAAACCGCAAAGTTTATCGGGCTGGGGATTGTATCAATACATTCAGTACTTAAAAGGGAATGAACTGGATGCTGGACGTTATGAAATGGAAATGTGGATCAAGATCATTTTGCCGCTGGCGACGGGGGTGATGGTGTTGCTTGCGGTGCCGTTTGTATTTGGTTCGTTGCGCTCCGTGGGGATTGGTCAGCGCATCATGATGGGTTCATTGATTGGAATAGTTTTTTATTTGTTGAATCAGGTGTTCAGCTATGTCGGCCTGGTTTATCAGTTGAATGCAGTAGTCAGTGCCGTGTTACCCACCCTACTGTTTTTTGTATTGGCAGTTATTTTATTGCGCAGGGTGTACTGACGTTTTGATATTTACGGTCAGGCTTTAATATCTAATAAAGTCCCTAACATGTCATCCACTGCTTTAACGACTTTTGCCGAGGCTTCAACTTGAAGTTGATCTGTGATTAAACCGACCATAGGCTTAGCCAGGTCGGATGGATTGCCGGAATTAAATGATTCAGCACTGGCTATCTTTGCCGCATTAAATGCTGCGCTGTTAAGGCCGCGTTGAATGCCGGTTATGCCTGAATTGAGTGCAGATATAGAACTCATAGGATAGACCTCATGGTAGCTTGGTAAGAACGGGCGTCTGGCGGTGCGAAGGGAGATGGCAAAACTTAGGTGCCAGAGACGCCCGTATAAATCATATCGACTTGAGTATAGAAAAGTTGAGTGCTCAAAGCATATTCAATGTAATTTAAATAGTTATGTAAAACAGTAGTTTGTCTTTCTCTTGTATCGTAAGTGGAGTGGCTAAAGCGCTGGAAGTTCGATAATTCGGCACTGACAGGTCAGCAGCAATATTGATCGTACTGTTTTGTTTGGCCACAGCTGTTTGATACCCTCATGGTAGCGCCGCATTTGCTCTCGGTAAGCGTTTGTTATTGACTCGTCACCGGTATTTTTATCGTCGCTGTCTTGCTGTGTTTTGTAATCGATGATGGTGACGCTAGAGCCACTGACAACCAATCGATCGATAATTCCTTGAACTGTTCGATTGCCTGATTGATAGCTGATTGGAACTTCGTTGTAGGCATAATCATATTTTTCATGGTTGAAGTAATTTTGAAATTGAGGCGCATTAATAACGGCGTTAGCGATGTACTGCCAGTCGTTTAAATCGGTGTCATCATTGTTCAGTTCTAGCTCCGCAGCGACTTGATATTTAATCAGATCGTGAGCTGTTGTTTTAATGGCAGTATGCAATTCTAAAAAGCGGTGAATCGCAATACCTTTGATGCGTTTATCTTCAGCTTGGTCTGGATCATAATCAGATTCAGGGTTCTTGTTGGCGTGTTGATTGCGGATATGTTCAGCGTTGTTTAAACGCTGAGTTAGCTGTATTGGTGCGACGAGATCCTTTTGATTCGATTCGTTAGTGGATGCTTGTTTCACGCCGGGTAGCAATGTACTGGTGAGCATAGATTTGTGATGCTCGAGAACAGTATAGCTGCGTTCATTTGAATGGCTGGCATCTGGGTAGCTGGACGCGATTAGCTGATACCAATTTTGATGGTCAGACTTACTTGCACAGCCAGAGATAATTAGACACTGTCGGGCACGTGTCACGGCAACATAAAGCAGATTGGCTTCTTCGCGCAGCGCCTCGTTGTCATCGTGATCGAGTCGTGCTCGACTCCAGCTATCGATATCTTGTTTTTTCCCGGTTAATAAAAAACAGCTGGGTTGAGAATGTTCAGTAGGCCAATCAACCAGGGCGTGATAGGCGCGAGAAATTGCCTTTGCCGGTCCCGTGTCGGCGAGAAATACAATCGGTGCTTCGAGGCCTTTTGCGGCGTGAATAGTCATAATACGCACGCTGTTTTTTTCGATGCTGGCAGGTTCTTCGATAACATCTTTTGCGTAGCTTTGAAGGTTTTTAAGGCGGCTTAAGAAATTGGGCAGGCTGGGGTAACGGCCACTGTCGATTTCGAGTGCTAATTCAATAAAGCGCATTAGGTTGTTATGTATACGCATGTGCTGCTGTTGCGGAAAAGCGTGTTGATAACGCTCGATGAGATTGCCTTCGCTGTAGATTTGATCGAGTAAGTCATGAACAGGTAAATGACTGGCAGAAGCCTGCCAGTGTCGTAACCATTTTGCAGCACGAAACAAGGGTGAAGCTAGCGGGAAATCGCTGGCAGATTCAAGCAGGCATTCCATCCATGTTTTTGTTTGATGTCGTCCGGATGACTGTCGTACCCGGCTTGCGATGTTAATCAGGTCGTCATTGCTACAGGAAAATAAGGGGGAGCGCAGCACGGCGGCCAGGCCGAGATTATTAAATGGTGTGATCAAAGTTTCGAGCAGGTTGATCATGTCGCAGATTTCAAGGTTGTCCAACAAGCTGGTTTTGCTGTCACCAATATAGGGAATGTCGGCTTTATTCAAGGCTGATTCGTAGCTGGCTAAATGAGTGCGTTTGCGCACCAGTACTATGATGTCCTGATAGCGTAGTGGTGTTGCGCCGCCATCAACTTCGATCAGAGTGTTATCAGCAAATAGTTGTTTGATGCGTGCTGCAATTTGCGCACCTTCATCAAGGTGTTGTTGATTGCTGTTATTTTCCCGTGGCCGATGTAGTGGGTTGCGGAATGGCGGTACTTCATCGTCATAATTTATTTCAGGTTTTTCAGTCAGCGGTAAGAGTTCAACTTGCCCCGGCATTTCTGTTAAATGTGTTTCGTGATGAGGGAAATTTTGCAGGCGTTGACTTAATATCCCGCTTGAAAATAGCCTGTTTACAAGATTGATGATGGCCGGTGATGAACGCCATGACTTGTTGAGTGGAAATGCTTTGGCATTAAGATTATTTTCCAGCCATTCATGTGCGCTGTTGAAGAGTTTCGGATCAGCACGCCGAAAGCGGTAAATGGATTGCTTTTCATCGCCGACTAAAAATACACTGCGCTGACGTTCGTCTGGGTTGCCGTTCAGTTCTTCTAAAAGTGGCAGTAACAGTTGCCATTGTGTTGGGTTGGTATCCTGAAATTCATCGATCAGAAAATGATTGATGCGTTGGTCAAGTTTGTACTGCACCCAATGGCTGTTTTCACTGTCATTGAGTAGCTGATAAACCTTCCATTCCAAATCAGGAAAATCGAGTTGGCGACGTTCATCTTTAATTCGCTGAAAGTGCTCAAGTAATCGTGAGCCCGACAAATACCAGGCGCTGGAAAGTGCGAAAGTGTGATGTTTGCATTGCAGATCATGCAGCGCTTCAAGTTTTTCGCAGAGCTGTTCGTGTAATTCGATAAATTGTTGTTGGCCGTCCGCACCTAATTTTTTCTCTAAAGTAGCGCTGGCTTTTCGCGAGCGCCGTGATCCGGTAGTGGTTAAAAATACTTGTCGCATTGCATTGAGTCGGGAAGCTAAAGCGGCAGACACATCGCGTGAGATATTGAGTTTTTCAGCGGCTTCTAAATTTTTTTTTGTGGCATGTTTTAATAACAGCTCCTGAAAATGGTTTAGTTTTTCCATTAGTGCTGAGTTAATAAAATCTAAGCTTGGGTCTTGCGTCGAATCAATTGCGAGCTGCTGGCGTAGCTGGTTTTGTGCTGCGTTGACTGGATGCTGATGTTTTCGTGTTAAAGCCCACCAGTCACTGCGATGATAAAAGAATTCGGAAAGTGCTGTCTGCATGCTGTTAATGCTGCCGCACAGTTGTAATAATATGTTTAAATTCTTCGCTAATGCACTGTTGGGCGATTGGGTGGCCTCATTCCATAATGCTTCCCAGGCTTCCTGAAATAATAGGCCTGTACTTTCGCAGATGGTAAAGCCAGCGGGGATATCTGTTTCACTGGGGAATCGTTGCAGTATGTCTTGGCAGAAAGCATGAAAGGTGGTGATGCGTATTTTATATTGACTGCGCAGGTTTTTTTCATAGAGTGAGCGGGCTATTTTTAGCTGTTCGGGGGTTGCTTCGATTTCATGGCTTAGCAGTTCTTTGCTTAGTGCTTCATTGCTGAGTGATAACCAGGCACGCAAACGTTGCGCTAAACGCATTTGCATCTCTGCTGATGCTTTGCGCGTAAATGTAATGGCAAGTATGCCGCCTGGGTCAGCGCCGGACATCAGCAAGCGAATGATGCGCGTGATGAGCAGCCATGTTTTTCCGCTGCCCGCCGAAGCCATTACGGTGACATTAGTAGAGGGGTTGATGGCAGATATTTTGCTCATGTTTTTATTTGCTCATCAAGCCACGTTTGCCTGCGACACAGCCCTTCGAGTGTGCAATGTTTGCAGCTGTTATCATCACCCCAGGCAGGCATGGCTGCACCTTGTTCAAGCTCGGCAGTGATGTCGATGAGTCGTGCTGCGGTTTGATTGCGTAAATGAATAAGTTCGTCACCGTTCAGCGTAACGGCGGTGGTAACTTTTTTGTCATCCAGTTTCAGGTACTCGCTGCAGCTGACGTTTTTATCTAATAGCAGTGCATAAAAAGGCAGCTGTACCGCTTCGCCGTCCAGTACGTCTTGTTGTTTTGGTGTCGCGCCTGTTTTGTAATCAATGATGCCGTAGTGAGTATTGCCAGCGATTTGAGTGTGGTCAATTCTGTCGAGGCGACCCTTGAGTGTGATATTGCTGTCGGGCAATGAAATGGAGCTGTCGGTTTCTACTTCTGATACCTGCCATTGTTGTGCATGTGTTGTTTGCCAATCGATGTAGTCGGGAATTTTTTCCAGCCAGCGTTGCAGCCATCCTTGATGCATCACATTGTCTTCGAGATCACGAGCAAATTCCGCATGTGAAATTTTTTCGATGAGCTGTATCGCAGCGTCGCGTGTGTCTGGGGTTAGCTCGGTTTCAAAAGGCCCAGGTAGGTTCGCTACATGACCGTGAAAAGCTTGCAGGATACGATGCACTCGCTGGCCATAATCAGATTTTTCCAGTGCCGATTGTATTTCTTCAGTGGCTTTTAGAGATAAACAATCGCTGGCAAAAAACTGGTAGGGGCAGTTAATTAAACGTTGATGGCTGGATGCGGAATAGTTTGTTGGTAATAGTTGCGTGGGTGCGGTGGGTCGTGGTTGTTGCGTGATAGCAGGTAGTATTTTGCTGTCGCTATTAAAAACCTGGCTATCGGGGTGTTTGGCCAGTTTTAATAGATAGTCTTTGTCGAGACTTTTCCCGTAAGCAATTTCGTGGAATGTCTGTAACAGATTAACCCACGGGCTGGCGGGAATATCTCGCCCGTCTTGACGGTTATGCCAGCTGATAAGCAGTTGTGGTGCGCTGTGTAAAAGGCGAACAAATAAATAGAAGCGATCATTTTCATCATCGGATCGTGTTGGCAGTCCCAGTTCTTGTCTAACGCTATCGTTAAAAAAAGCGGAGGCGTTATTTTGTCCGGGTAGATTACTGTTGTCTGCTCCAGCAATGATTAGTGCGTCAAACGTCATGCAGGCACTTTGCGGCAGACTGATAAGATGAACCTGTTGCTTGTTATTAGCGGCTTGAAAGTTGGGGCGAAAGTTGGATTGTTCCAGTGCTTGCCCCAGCCAGCTGCGAAATTCAGACCATGTCATTGTGAGCTGTCGTTGTTGCGTGGCATTGGACATCTGCTGCAATTCTTCGAGTATTAAACTACCTGCCGGGTCGTCATCGAAATTTGCTGTTAAACCAAGTCGCTGCATGCTGTCTTGCAGTGCGTTTAGAAAGTCATCGGGTGATGCGGTTTTGTCGAGAACGTTAAGCAGAGGTTGTAATGCTTGTTCAGTATCGGCGAGTAATCTCAGAACGGGATTGTTCTTGTCGCTTGCCCAGGCTAAGCGGTTTTGTCGATAGTGGATGTGTTTACGATAGCGATCAATTCCGCGACCAATGTTTTCGTGCAGGATGATATCCTGCTCAAGCCGGTAGGCGGCTTCAAGACGTGTTGCAGTGTCCCAGTCGGGAAAAATGAGCGATGACTTGAGCAGATCAAGCAGTGGCAGTTGGTCAAATTCCTCTTCGACAACTTCCAGTAAACGTTCTATTACGGTTGCGGCACGCGTTGTTGATAGCGCCCAGCCAGCCTGGTCTTGAAGCGTGATGCCAGCGCGATCCAGCAATGCGCGTACACGTCGGGCTAAGCGACGGTCTTCGGTGACGATGCCGATGTTGTGTTTTTTTTCTATTAACCAAAGTCGTATTTGAATGTCTATGGCTTGCGCTTCTTGTTCTGCGCTCGCTGCGGTGAGCAGGTGAATGCGCTCAGTTACAGGGCTGTCGGGATGCTGTTTTGCGAAATCGGTGGCGCGTTGTGCCAAATTTGTTTCAGTGTCGGGACTGAAAACATGGCTGAGTAATTCACTGTACGCATGTTTTGACGTGGCTTCGTTTTGCTGAGGTAGTGCGAGTTGTGCAGAGAGTTTTGTTAGTGTGGCATCGGGATGGGCATATTGTTCATTATTGTTTGCTGCGAGCTGGTGCTGGTTAATGTTGCCATGCAGCATTAATGTTACATTTTTTCTTTGTAGTTGAATGTTCAGCCAGTTGGTTTCGGCGCTGCTCAACCGGTGGTAGCCGGCAATATAAAGATATTGAGATGATGACTCTGCAAGACTTTTTTGTAGTCGCTTGATGTGGATGTTATAGCTGTCGCTGAGTCCTTCCTGTTGTTGCTGTTGTAACCAGGCCTGCCATAAAGTGTGGACGGTCATGGCTTCGCGTGTCAGCGGAGGCAATTCCGTTTCGGTAATTTGATAACTGTGACGAAGAATATCTATAAAGTTTTGTGCGTCATCAGGCAACTGGATTTGTTGGCGACTCAGGTCATTGAAAATTTCGCCAAGGCTGTTGGCCAGACTCCAAGGGTCGGCTTGATTGTAGAGTGATGGATTGTTCTTAAGTGCTTCGACCAGCATTAATGTGCTGGCATGCTCGCTGAGCTGTTGTTGAGCATCAAAAAAATGTTCGCGCAACCAACCTTCCAATGTGTTGATTTCAGGGCCAAGAAGAACGGGAATACTTTTTTTGCGAGCCGCGTTGATGAGTTTACTGCGCAGCTGGGGAGCTGTGCGTAAGTTAGGTAGTAAAACAACTACTGAATTTAAATCGGCTTGGCAGTGGCTGGACAGAATCTGTTCAGCGAGACGTTCCAGCAGGTCTTCGTGGTACGGGACCTGAATATAAGCGGGTATGTTTGCTGGTTCAGTTATTGGAGATGGTTCGCTGAGCGGCGTGAACCGAGATTAGCGTTCAAGGTATTGAAGTTTGTCTTTCACTTCAGCCCATTCATCTGCATCTTCGGGTGCGTCGATCATCTCACTGATCACTGGCCAAATTTTGGCAAGATCGGCGTTGAGCTGGGTATATTCCAGTTGATGTTCAGGCACGTCATCTTCGGCATGAATGGCTTCAACAGGGCATTCAGGCTCGCACAGTGTGCAATCAATGCATTCTTCAGGGTCGATGACGAGGAAGTTTGGACCTTCGTGAAAACAATCGACTGGACAAACTTCGACGCAGTCTGTGTATTTGCATTTGATGCATTCTTCGGTTACTACAAATGTCATTTTCTTTCCTCACGCTGCAAACAATCAAAATTCGCTGACTATGATAATTGTTAGTGCGTTCTTTTGCACGCCGGATTTGGCTTGTGGTGCTGTTTAGTTTGTTTCGGTAAGTGCTTTGAGACGATATAGGGCTTCCAACGCCTCACGTGGTGACAGCTCATCAGGGTTGACGGTGTTGAGGCTGTTATACAGCGCTTGGTGCTGGCTGTTTTGAAAAAGAGGGATTTGTTGCTGCTGGTCAGTGGCTTCCGCGTTGGTATTGTTTGTTATGTGCGCATCGTTTTCCAGCTGATTGAGGCGTTGCCGGGCTTGGCCAATAACGCTGTGTGGGATGCCTGCCAGCGCCGCCACTTGTAAACCGTAGCTTTGGTTTGCTGGGCCGGGCTTTACAGCATGCAAGAAAACAATGTGGTCGCCGTGTTCGACTGCATCAAGGTGAGCGTTTTCGATTTCATCAATTGATTCTGGCAGACTGGTCAATTCGAAATAATGGGTCGCGAACATGGTAAAGGCGCGCACCTTGGTGGCGAGATGAATGGCGCAGGCCCAGGCCAGCGAAAGACCGTCGAAGGTGCTGGTGCCGCGGCCTATTTCATCCATCAGTACCAGACTGTTTTCTGTGGCGTTGTGCAAAATATTCGCAGTTTCGGTCATTTCAACCATAAAGGTTGAACGGCCGCTGGCTAAATCGTCCGCAGCACCGATGCGCGTGAAGATGCGGTCGATGGGACCGAAGCGCGCCTGTTGGGCGGGAACGAAACTGCCCATATGTGCGAGCAGGGTAATCAATGCGGTCTGACGCATATAGGTGGATTTGCCACCCATATTGGGGCCGGTGATGATCTGCATGCGACAGCTCGTGCTGAAGCTTGCGTCATTGGCAACAAAAGGGGAATCCAATACTTGCTCGACCACTAAGTGTCTGCCTGCTGTGATAGATAGCCCCGGCGTCTCGTCCAATACTGGTTGGCATAGCTCAAGATTGTCGGCTCTTTCTGCCAGCGTGTTGATAACGTCGAGTTCCGCTATGGCGCTGGCACTGATTTGCAGTGCGCTTAGATACGGCAGTAAAGATTCCAGCAGTCCGGCGTAGAGCATCTTCTCGCGACTCATGGCATGTTCTCGCGCACTGAGTGCTTTGCCTTCAAAGCCTTTTAATTCAGGGGTGGTGAAACGCTCGACATTCTTTAAGGTCTGGCGGCGGCGGTAGTCATCCGGAACGCTGTCGGACTGGCTGCGTGGCAACTCAATATAATAACCGTGGACACGATTATATCTAACCTTGAGTGTCGCGACGCCGGTGCGTTCACGTTCGCGTTGTTCGAGTTCGAGCAGATATTGGCCAGCGTTATCGCTGAGTTCTCTGAGCTCATCGAGTTGCTGATCGAAACCTTTGGCGATGACGCCGCCGTCGCGTATTAATACCGGTGGCGATTCTATTATTGCTTTAAGCAGTATTTGGTGAATGTCTGGATATTCGCCGATGTGCGTGGCCAGTGCCTGTAATAAAGGAGTTTCCAGTGCGGTGAGTGCTGTCTGTATCTCAGGCAAAACAGCAAGGCTACTGCGCAGTTGGGTTAAATCACGAGGGCGAGCCGTTTGTAGTGCCACGCGTGCCAGAATGCGCTCAAGGTCGCTGATGCCTTTGAGTAAGTTGTGCAGGGTTTCGTAATCACGGGTTTCAAGCAGTGTGTTGATAGCATCGTAGCGTTGCCGAAGTATTTTCTGATCCCGCAATGGTTGATTGATCCAGCGTTTTAATAAACGGCTGCCCATGGCATTGGCGCTGGTATCCATGATTGAAATCAGCGTGTGCTCTTGGCCACCGGCAAGGTTGCTGGTTAATTCCAGATTACGACGGCTGATGCTGTCGACTATCAACGTATCTTCGCGGCGCTCTGTTTTTAGCGTTTTGAGGTGAGGCAAAGCAGAGCGCTGAGTATCGCGTGCATATTGCAGTAAGCAGCCCGCTGCGCTGACGGCGATGGGTGCGTCATCGCAACCGAAGCCACTGAGATCACGGGTGCCGAACTGGCTGGTTAATAAACGGGTGGCGGTTTCAGGGTCAAAATACCAGGGTGGCAAACGACGTAGGCCGGAAAAGCGTTCAAAGTTGTTAGTGTTGGTGCTGTCTTCGCTGATGAGCAGTTCGGACGGGTTGATTCTGTCCAGTTCGTCGAGCAATTCTTCTTCACTGCTGGTTTGTGTGACTGTCATGCAGCCTGCGCAGAGGTCGAGCGTCGCGATGCCGAAGTCTGTATTGAGTTGATAAATAGCGCTGAGCAGATTGTCCTGACGTTCGTTGAGCAGTGCTTCGTCTGTCACTGTGCCGGGTGTGACGATGCGCATCACTTTACGTTCAACAGGGCCCTTCGACGTGGCAGGGTCGCCGACTTGCTCGCAGAGCGCGACGGATTCCCCATTGCAGACCAGCTTGGCTAAATAATTGTCGGCAGCGTGGTGCGGAATGCCGGCCATTGGAATCGGTTCGCCACCAGATTTACCGCGTGCGGTTAGCGTAATATTAAGTAGCTCGGCGGCACGGCGAGCGTCGTCATAAAACAGTTCGTAAAAATCGCCCATGCGGTAAAACACCAGCATCTCCGGGTGTTCGGATTTGATGCGCAGGTATTGCTGCATCATTGGTGTGTGCTTTGATAAAGGTGAGTTGTTTGTCACTGTGTTTATCCGCGATAACTGTATGGCTTGTAATGTTTTTTTGCGCTTATATTGATTCTCTTGCCAGGGCTTGATTCGCTTTGTGGGGCTGCATCTTAAGCATAAGTTTTACCTGCTGCGGTAGAAGTCCGGGGGAATTCCTAGCCGACCTTGAATCATCATGCACAAGGATACGGGTATGAGCGTTTAAGGGCTAGGAAAAAGTTAAAAAACTCAAATAATGTGTGCGGCGAGCAGCCAATATTAATGCAGTGTCTAGTCTAGAGGCAATTTAAGCAGGATATTGCTATGATCTGATTAAAAAATAGCGATAGCGATTATTAAATGATTGCGAGTATCAGAAAAACCAGCGTTAACTCGGTCTGTTTCAGAGAGAGAGTCGGAACGAATCCTTTCTGTAAATGGCTAAATATGGCCGCACTGGTGGTTTGTATTGCTACCGTGCTACCTGTGGCAGCGCAAGAAGATGAAGGCGATTTCTTTGCGCTTTCTTTGCTCGAATTGTCACAGATTAGAGTGTCTATCGCTAGCCGTGTCGAAGAGACTTTCATTGATGCGCCATCTTCTGTGACGGTCATTACTCGTCAGGAAATCAACCGGCTTGGAGTGCGAACTCTCAGTGAGTTGTTGAACTACGTTCCAGGTTTCCAGAGTTTCCTTTCGCCCCATGAATCCAACGGTAGCTTGATAATGGCGCGTGGCCTGCCGCGTACCTATGGTGCAAATCTACTGTTAATGATTGATGGGCGACGTCTTAATGATGAGTATACGGGTGGCTTCACATGGGCAGATCACTTGCTGAGCTTGTACAATGTCAAGCAGGTCGAGGTGATTCGTGGTCCAGGTTCTGCATTGTATGGCTCAAATGCTTTTTCAGGGGTAATAAATATTATTACCGAGAAGCGTGAATATTTCGCGTTAACAGCAGGCAGTAATAATGGCAGCGGCGTAGCGGCAGGAGCGTTGGGCCAGGTAGGTGAGTTGGGGGTGAGTGCGGCATTTAATTTTTATCGTGACGACGGTCAGACTTATACAGGGTTAACAGACAAAAACGGGTTTAACAAAACGACACTAGATCCGGTCGAGGTGTTTGAAGGCAGGCTGGATCTGGAGCATCAGCGTAGTCGGGTGATTCTTGAGTATATGGCTACTCGACTGGAAGATTATTTTGTCTTAAAACGCATCAGTAATGGGGCGAATAAAAATGACTCTGAGCGTTTTGGTGTTTATGTGGAGCATGACTTCAACTTACCACAGGATTGGCATGGTAGTGGTCGACTCGGTTTTATGCGTCATGATCGTAATACGCAGACATTTATCACACCTGCGGACATATCACCTTTTTTCATGGACTGGCAACAGGATACGCGCGAAGCGCAGTTCGATCTCAGCACCATGACTCAGGCAGGTCATCAGCTCAGTCTGGGAGCTTATCTGGGTTATATGGATATCCCACGCTCTATTATTCCTGGGCTAAACCCGTTTGTGCTGGAGGAATCGCGATTAGTTGTCGGAGCTTATGTTCAAGATCAATTTGATTTGCAGGACGATCTACGTCTGACCGCGGGATTGCGTTATGACAGTTATAGTGACTTTGGGGATACAGTGAATCCTCGGCTGGCGCTTCTTTATCGCTGGCGTGAACATCAGTCTTTCAAGTTTATATATGGCCAAGCCTACCGTGCCCCGTCACTGGGTGATCTCTATGACAAAGAAAATATAGTGAGTACCGGAAATCTTTTTCTGAAGCCTATCACGGTAGATACTTACGAAATGGCCTATCTTTTTTCGCGGGGTGGCAATCATTTTATCCTGACCTGGTTTTATAATGACTATAAGGATTTTATATCCGCGCGTACTGTTCCCGGTGGCGTCATTTTTGACAATATCTTTGGAAATCATACTCAGGGATTGGAGCTCGAAATTCGATGGCACCTAAATGACCATTGGATGGCTGGGGTAGGCTTGACGAATATTTTATCAAGCACTTCGGATGTGAGTGGGCATGCAAGCTTTAGTAGCCCTGAAGAGCTGGCGCCTAAGACTTACGGCAATCTTCAGCTTAATTATAAACAGAACCTCTGGAACTGGAATGTAGCAGTTATCTTCCGTGATGATATCCAGGTTTTACAGGATCAGAGTGCAGTGGCTATTGTAAATACAAAAATTATCTATCGCATTGATAAGCGTTGGGAAGCAGGTTTCAATTCACGAAATTTATTGGATAAAAGCTACAGTACGCCACAGAATTCTGCGGTAGGGCTTGATCAGTTTGGTAACAGTATTCAGGAATTTCCATCTCGTGAGCGCGAGTTTATGTTAACGCTGAGCTACACGATGGATAGCTAGTAAATGTCTCCAGATAGTGACTCTATATGCTACACAGTGTCTGAATTATCATCATGAGATGGGTCGATTGTGAAGATTTCGATGGAGCTATCGCTGTTGAAGTGACCGATTGTTTGCGCCAGTGCTTCGACATTTTCTAACATTGCGCGAATGCGTTGTTCGGCATTACAGGCGGGTTTGGTGATAAATTTTTTCTGATGCTTGCTCATTTGGACTCCTCATGCCTCTGACTTCATTTATCGGCAGATCTCAGAGCTTGCTTAGCTGCAAGTGGATGTGGAGCTGTTATTGTCGTTTAAGCCTTTAGTTCAGGCGTTAAGTGAGGTTGGATGGTTTGGGTGATAGCCTTAAAAAGCTTTGGGTTTCCTGCGATGATATTTCCGCTGGCCATGAAGTCATGTCCGCCACTGAAATCACCTGATAAGCCGCCTGCTTCCTGTATTAGAAGTACGCCTGCGGCCATGTCCCAAGGGCTCAGGCCGATTTCCCAGAAACCGTCGAGCCGTCCAGCGGCTACATAGGCGAGGTCGAGCGCGGCTGATCCGGCGCGTCGAATACCGGCAGTATCGGCATGCAGTGCTTTAAATGTGCCTAAATAGGCGTCGAGGTGTTGTGGCTGCTTGAAAGGAAAGCCGGTGCCCAGTAGCGCACCTTTGAGACCTTTTGCCTTGCTGACACGAAGGCGATGGTCGTTGAGGTAAGCGCCACCGCCACGCGAGGCGGTGAACAGCTCCTGGCTGACGGGGTCATAGATAACGCCGTGCTCCAGTCGTCCCTTATGGCGCAGGGCGATTGAAACAGCGAATTGCGGAAAGCCATGCAGGAAATTGGTGGTGCCGTCCAAAGGGTCGATGATCCATTGGTAGTCATCGCCTTCGTGTTTGCCGCTCTCTTCCGCCATGATGGCATGATCCGGGTATGCTTTGCGGATGACTTTTAGAATCTCGGCTTCTGCCTGTAAATCGACATCGCTAACGAAATCGTTGAGTGCTTTGCTGGTAATAGTAAGAGCGTCGCGACGATCCATGTGGCGAACGATAATGTTCCCCGCGTTACGCGCAGCTTTGACGGCAATATTGATGACTGGATGCATGTTTTTGATTCAGATGGAAATTATAAAGGCGTGAAGAATAGCAGAATTATGCTGTTATTGGTTACGTTTTCTTGCTTCTAGTGGCTTGTCGCTTGTATCTTAGCGACTTATGAAGACATCGATACGATTTGTGCTGGTCGGAACCAGTCACCCAGGAAATATAGGCGCAGTGGCGCGGGCTATGAAAACAATGGGGCTGCGCAGCCTTTATCTTGTTTCTCCTGTGATTTTCCCCAGCAGCGAAGCGACGGCCCGTGCCTCTGGCGCGGACGACATACTGGCGCAGGCGCAGGTTTGTGAAACGTTGGCTGAAGCGTTGCAGGGTTGTGAGCTGGTGGTTGGAGCCAGTGCGCGGGTGCGCAAGTTGGCGGTGCCCGAAATGGATCCGCGACAATGCGCGCAGCATGTTGTACATGAGGCATCGCATAGATCGGTGGCAATTGTGTTTGGTCGCGAACATTCCGGTTTAACAAACCATGAGTTAGGTCAGTGCCATTTTCAGGTGGAGATTCCTGCGGATGCGGATTTTTCATCTTTGAATTTAGCTGCCGCCGCGCAGGTGATTGCCTATGAAATCATGATGGCGGCAAGGGCAGGGAAAGAAGCTGATCAAAAGCAGAATGCTGTTGAAAGTGCAGGTGATGGCAGGCAGGATTTGGCCACTGCGGAGGAAATGGAGTTGTATTATCAGCATCTTGAACAAGTGATGATCGAGATTGATTTTCTCGATCCAGAATGCCCCAAACGATTGATGCATCGTTTGCGACGACTTTATAATCGTGCTCGTCCAGATAAGAATGAGATTAATATATTGCGCGGGATACTGACTGCGGTACAGGCTGGTAGGGTGAGGCGTTAAAGGTTTTTCTATCTCCTCACTCATTCTTTTACGTTACCATAGCCATGATTATTTCTAACGATTGGTAAAATAAATGTTCAGGCGAATTTTAGAAGATATTCAATGTGTTTTTGACCGCGACCCTGCGGCGCGTAATACCCTGGATGTTTTGACAACCTACCCCGGTTTGCATGCGGTTGTTTGGCATCGTTTTACCCATGCGCTATGGCACGTTGGTTTGCGTTGGCTGGCGCGTGTTGTTGCCATGGGCGTTCGTTTTATGACCGGCATTGAAATTCATCCGGCGGCGAAAATTGGGGAACGTTTTTTTATTGATCACGGTATGGGGGTGGTTATTGGTGAGACGGCTGAAATCGGTGATGATTGCACCCTTTATCATGGCGTGACGCTGGGCGGTACATCCTGGGATAAGGGTAAACGCCATCCGACGTTGGGCAATAATGTTGTTGTCGGTGCGGGAGCAAAAGTGCTTGGGCCAATTTTAGTTGCGGATGGGGCGCGCATTGGCTCTAACTCGGTGGTAGTGAAAGATGTGCCGGAGGGTGGCACGGTTGTTGGTGTGCCGGGGCGCCTTGTTAGTCTTGGTAAGCCGGCTGAGGATGAAAAACGCCATGCCTATGCGCGTAAAATTGGTTTTGATGCCTACGGCGCTACGCAGGATACCCCCGATCCTGTTGCTCATGCGGTGAATGATTTGTTGGATCATATCCATGCCATGGACGTTAGGATTGAGGAGATGTGTAGTGCAATTCGCCAAACTGGTGTTGAAATTGATGATGCACCGTTACCTGATTTAGGTGTGTATGAGATTGATTCAACAGAAAAAAAATAAAATTAGGGAAAAAACTGTTAGAATACCCAGATGATTTCTAATGATATAGAAATAAATGTTGACTATTTTGCTCAAGTATATACAATTTGCTTGAAGCGTTTAATTTTAGGGCTATAGATACGATGAGATTAACAACAAAAGGACGTTACGCTGTTACAGCCATGCTTGATCTTGCCTTGCATGCGAAAGAAGGACCCGTACCCTTGGCTGATATTTCGAGGCGCCAGGGAATTTCCCTTTCTTATCTAGAGCAATTGTTTTCGAAGCTGCGAAGAAATGAGTTGGTTAATAGTGCGCGTGGACCAGGTGGTGGTTACCAGCTGAGTCGTGTTGCTGCTGAAGTCAATGTCGCAGATATTATTACTGCGATCGACGAAAAAATAAATGTTACCCGATGCGGTGGGACTGGTGATTGTCAGGATGGTGAACCTTGTTTAACCCACGAATTGTGGATGGACTTGAGTGATCAGATTTTTGGATTTCTTGAAGGCATAAGTCTTGGTGATTTAGTTGATCGTCGTGAAGTGCAGCGTGTTGCAGCTCGCCAGGATAAGCAAGGCACAGTATCCGTATCCATTGCGCAGCCTGCTATATCGATGGCTACCGTTAGGTAACCATCGTTTTCACAGCTAAGTCATTTTAGCGTGGTGTCAGTGAGGTCTCGCAGCTGATGGCAGTTTATCTGGATCATAATGCTACAACTCCGCTGGATTCGCGGGTGTTGGATGCCATGATGCCGTATTTGCTCAGCAGTACTGGTAACCCTTCCAGTACACACAGTTTTGGCCGCAGGGTTCGTGAAGCGGTAGAAATTTCCCGCGAACAGGTTGCGAGTCTGATAAATGCTCACCCGTCACAAGTGATTTTTACGGGGAGTGGAACAGAGGCCAATAACCTCGCTGTAAAAGGGTTTGCTGAATTGTCTGAGGTTGGATGTTCAGTATTTAGCGCCGTAGAACATGTTTCCGTGATTGCGTCGCATCAAGCGTTACACAAGCAGGGCTGGCACTCAAATGAAATTGCTGTTGATGCGCAGGGTCGGGTATCAAAGGCCGCTTTGCAGGAAATATTATCTACAGACACGAAGTTAGTTAGTGTTATGTGGGCGAATAATGAGACGGGCGTGATACAGGATGTTACCGGCCTTTCAGAATTAGTTAGGTCAGCAGGCGCAGTCATGCACTGCGATGCAGTTCAAGCACTGGGTAAGTTGGACATTAATTTTGATGGCAGTGGTGTGCAGTTGATGAGCCTGTCGTCGCACAAGATTTATGGGCCTCAGGGTGTTGGCGCGCTAGTACGCGACAAATCACTGGAGCTGGAAGCAGTGTTGCACGGTGGTGGACAGGAAGGTGATCTACGATCGGGTTCCGAGAATATTGCTGGAATCATCGGTTTTGGCAAAGCCGCAGAACTAGCCGTAAAAGAGCAGCATCAACGCAGTAAGCGGTGTTTGCAGCTGCGGCAGAGATTGGAATCTCAGTTGCGCGAGATAGTGGGTATCAGTATTTTTTCAGAGCTTGCTGATCGACTCGCGAATACGACTTTTTTCGCAGTGGCAGGGATTGAGGGCGAAACGTTATTGATGGCGCTCGACACTCAAGGCTTTGCGGTTTCTAGTGGCTCGGCATGTTCTGTTGCAGACAGTGAAGCCAGCCATGTTCTGAGGGCGATGGGAGTTGACGATGAGTTATCACGTTGCGCTATTCGTGTCAGTATCGGAAAAGATAACAGCTGTGAAGACATTGATGCTTTTGTGCAATGTTTGAAGCAGCAAATAAGTAGCCTGCAAGCAATGACATCACGAGCGTGGGCGGTATAGATGAATTTTAATACGAGGTATTTTTTATAATGGTGAAGTTACCAATTTTTCTGGATTATGCTGCAACCACACCGGTTGATCCGCGTGTAGCGGGTAAGATGACAGAATGCCTGACTATAGAGGGTAATTTCGGAAATCCAGCGTCTCGTTCTCACGTCTTTGGCTGGGAAGCTGATGATGCAGCCAAGCTGGCACGTCAACAGGTGGCAGATCTAATTAACGCAGACCCAAGAGAAATTGTTTGGACATCCGGTGCGACTGAATCTGATAATTTAGCGATCAAAGGTGTTGCGCATTTTTATCAGAAAAAAGGTAAGCACATTATTACCTGTAAGACGGAACACAAAGCCGTGTTGGATACCTGTCGCCAGCTTGAGCGCGAAGGTTATGATGTTACGTATATGGACCCTGAGCCAAGTGGTTTGATTGATTTGGCTAAACTTGAAGCGGCAATGCGCGACGATACTATTCTTGTTTCTATCATGCATGCGAACAATGAAGTCGGTGTTATTCAGGATATTGATGCTATTGGAGAATTGACTCGGGCGCGCGGTATCTTGTTTCACTGCGATGCCGCACAGAGTGCCGGTAAAGTAGCGATTGATCTGCAAAAAACCAAAGTTGATTTAATGTCGTTTTCTGCGCATAAAATTTATGGCCCTAAGGGTATTGGTGCGCTTTACGTGCGACGCAAACCACGCGTGCGTATAGAGGCGCAAATGCACGGTGGCGGCCATGAGCGTGGCATGCGTTCCGGCACCTTGGCAACACATCAAATTGTAGGCATGGGCGAGGCGTTTCGGGTTGCTCATGAAGAGATGGCTGAAGAAAATGCACGCATTATTGCGTTACGCTCGCGTCTTTGGAATGGGTTAAAAGATATTGAAGAAGTCTATCTCAACGGAGACCTGGATCAACGTTTGCCTGGTAATCTTAACGTGAGTTTTAATTTTGTTGAAGGTGAGTCGCTGATCATGGCATTGAAAAACCTTGCGGTTTCGAGTGGCTCAGCTTGTACTTCGGCAAGTCTGGAGCCCTCTTATGTTTTGCGTGCATTGGGCCGAAATGATGAGTTAGCACATAGCTCTATTCGTTTTAGTATAGGACGGTATACGACTGCAGAAGAGATTGACTACGTTATTGAAGAAGTTTGCAAAAGTATTGAAAAGTTACGCGCACTGTCTCCGCTTTGGGATATGTATCAGGAAGGTATTGATCTTGATTCGGTTCAGTGGGCGGCACATTAAGCAGGATAGAAACCAGGAGGTTTAGTTATGTCATACAGTGAAAAGGTACTTGATCATTATGAGAACCCACGCAACGTTGGTTCTTTTGATAAAGATGATGGCAGCGTAGGCACTGGCATGGTTGGCGCCCCTGCTTGTGGTGATGTTATGAAGTTACAAATCAAGGTGGGTGATAATGGCGTCATTGAAGAAGCGCGTTTTAAGACCTATGGCTGTGGTTCTGCTATTGCGTCAAGCTCGCTTTTAACTGAGTGGGTGAAAGGTAAAACGCTGGAAGAAGCCGGGCAAATCAGAAACAGTGATATTGCTGAAGAGCTGGCACTGCCTCCGGTCAAGATTCATTGCTCGGTTTTGGCGGAAGATGCTATTCAGGCGGCGATAAGTGATTTTCAGGGAAAACAGAAGTAACATTTTTGTGTTGATGGCTGTGGAGAGTATTTAAATTGACCGTAACCGTTACAGAAGCTGCTGCAATGCAGGTTAAAAGATTTCTTGAAGCGCGTGGACATGGCGAAGGGCTCAGGCTTGGAGTTAAGACCAGCGGTTGTTCTGGTATGGCCTATGTGCTGGAGGTTTTTGATGAAAGTGATTCTGATGATACGCTTTTTGAGGGCCACGGCGTCAAGGTTGCGGTGGATGCAAAAAGCCTTGTTTATCTTGAAGGTACCGAGCTTGATTTTACTAAAGAAGGCTTGAACGAAGGTTTTAAGTTTAATAACCCAAATGTCAAAGACAGCTGTGGTTGTGGCGAAAGCTTTAATGTCTAAACTGTATGCAGCAGCTATTTACGAAAGATTTTTTTGAGCTTTTCAACCTGCCCGTATCTTTTGATATTGATGCGAGTCAATTAACGGAACGTTATAGAGCGCTGCAGAGTTCCATTCACCCCGATCGTTTTGCGGCCGCCTCAGATCAAGAGCGTCGTTTGTCTGTGCAGATGGCGGCGCACATCAATGAGGCTTATCAGACGCTTAAACAACCTCTGTCTCGAGCGCGTTATTTGCTACAGCAAGTAGGCGTAGATATGGCGCAGTCCTCAACGGCTCTTGATATAGAGTTTCTTGCTGAACAAATAGTGTTACGTGAGCAGTTATCCGAGATTCGTGATCAGGCTGATCCTATGGCATCATTGCTGACTTTACGTGAAGAGTTACAGCAAAGTATCGCCTCGATGCAGCAGGATTTTTCGAATTTTATTGGGCAGGGTGAGTCATCAGACGTTGAGCTAGCGAGAGCTGTGTTCGATAAATTACAGTTTTTTTATCGATTACAGCAGGAAGTTAATTTACTGGAAGAAGAGTTGTTTAGTTAAACGTAGTTTTAGCCAAAGGTGTTTTGGTGCTTATATGGTAGTCAACGCAATATTTTTTAATGTTTTTTCTGCAGAGCAATGTTTATTGGCATTTCTGGCTTATAATTCTTCTGTCTCTTTTAAAGCTTCGAGTTAAATATATTTATGGCATTGCTACAGATTTCAGAGCCTGGGAAAACACGGGCACCTCATCAATTACGCAGAGCGGCAGGGATTGACCTGGGGACAACCAATTCACTGGTTGCAACGGTTAAAGACAGTGTTGCAATAACGTTGGCGAATGATGACGGCGAACATCTGTTGCCTTCTGTTGTGCAGTATAAAGAAGATGCTGTGTTGGTAGGTACGGCAGCGCGGAATGCTGCTGTTGATGATGCTAAAAATACCATTGTTTCGGTGAAGCGCATGATGGGGCGCGATACACAGGATATTAAATCCAATGATCGATACCTTCCCTATGCGTTTGTGAACGCAGAAGATATTGTGCCGCGTATTCGAACAGCTGGAGGAGATGTCAGTGCGGTTGAGGTTTCAGCTGAGATTTTAAAATTACTGGCCAGACGTGCCCAGCAGCAATTAGATGGTGGGCTTGATGGCGTGGTGATTACTGTGCCGGCATATTTTGATGATGCACAGCGACAGGCGACCCGTGACGCGGCATCCATTGCTGGTTTAAATGTGTTGCGGTTACTTAATGAGCCCACGGCAGCGGCAGTTGCCTACGGTCTGGATAAAGCAAATGAAGGTATTTTTGCTATCTATGATCTTGGTGGTGGTACTTTTGATATTTCGATATTGCAGTTCAGTAAAGGTGTTTTTGAAGTGATGTCGACCGCCGGGGATTCGGCTTTGGGTGGCGATGATTTTGATTATTTGATTGCAGAATGGATTGTGGCTCAAGCTGAAATTTCCGATGATCGTGAACACAGTGTTCAGCGACATTTGGTGCGTGAGGCGCGAGCTGCTAAAGAGGCGTTGAGTGATGCGCAAGAGGTTGAATTAGACATTGAGCGTGGTGACGGCAGCCGTTGGCAAGGTAGTTTGACTCGTGAACAGTTCAATGTGCTGATAAAGCCCTTGGTACGTAAGACACTGTTGCCTTGCCAGCGCGCATTGCGCGATGCGGGTTTGGCTGAAAGTGATATTCAGGAAGTCGTCATGGTGGGTGGTTCAACGCGTGTACCTTATGTGCGTGAAAAGGTGGGTGAGTTTTTTGCGGCTGAGCCCCATGTAGATATTGATCCAGATCGTGTTGTCGCGATTGGGGCTGCTATTCAAGCAGATATTCTTGTAGGGAATGAACAACAAGATGATATGTTGTTGCTGGATGTTATTCCATTATCGCTAGCTATCGAAACTATGGGTGGTCTGGTTGAAAAAATTGTACCGCGTAACACTACTATCCCCGCTGCCAAGGCGCAGGATTTTACTACTTATAAAGATGGGCAGACTGCATTATCGATTCATGTGGTTCAGGGTGAACGTGAACTAGTAAATGATTGTCGTTCATTGGCGCGTTTCGAGCTGCGCGGGATACCACCGATGGCGGCGGGTGCCGCGCGCATTCGTGTTACCTTTCAAGTTGATGCGGATGGCCTGTTGAATGTCAGTGCCAGTGAAACAACGACAGGTGTAGAAAGTACTATTTCTATTAAACCTTCTTATGGCTTGACTGATGTAGAAATTGAACGGATGTTAAAAGAATCGATTGCCTGTGCAGAAGACGATGTGGCAGCGCGACGTTTACGTGAGCAACAGGTTGAAGCGGCTCGATCGCTTGAAGCTATTCAGGCCGCTTTGGTTGCAGATGGAGAAGAGCTGCTTAACGTAAATGAATGTGAATCCATCTGGCATGAAATTCATGCTTTGCAAGAGGTGGAAAAAGGCTCGGATTATTTGGCGATCAAGAATGCCATGGAAGCGCTGGATAAAGTTACAAATGAATTTGCGGCAAGACGAATGAATGCCGGAATTCAACAGGCGTTAGCGGGACATAAATTGGAAGAATTTGCGGAAAAGAAAAATGACTAAATTAATTTTTATGCCTCACGAAGATTTATGCCCTGAAGGGGATGTGGTTGAAGTTGAGCCAGGCATCAGTATTCTCGATGCTGCGTTAAAGCAGGGAATTATGATTGAGCATGCCTGTGAAAAATCTTGCGCTTGTACCACCTGTCACATTTATGTTCGCGAAGGTATTAATTCATTACAGCCATCTGAAGAAGATGAAGATGATATGCTTGATAAGGCTTGGGGATTAGACTCTGATTCACGTCTTGGTTGTCAGGCTATCGTGGCCGATGAAGATCTGGTCATTGAAATACCCAAGTACACTATTAATCAAGTTTCAGAAAATCATTAAGTAATTATTGAGTAATATGGAGGTAATGTGATGGGGCTTAAATGGACAGATTCACTGGATATTGCAATAGAGCTTGATGCGAAACATGCGGACGTCGATCCACTGAGTATCAGTTTTGTTGATCTGCGAAGTTGGGTGATAGCACTGAAAGATTTTGATGACGATCCCGAGCATTGCGGAGAAAAAATTCTTGAAGCCATTCAGATGGCATGGATAGAAGAGGCTGATTAGAGTTTTATTGAGTCTAGCTTGGTTGTTTTATTTTATTCTGCCAATGGTAACTATATGTATCAAGTCATCGAAAAAGTTGTTTCGGTCGACGATTTCATCCGACTAAGAAAAATATCCGGTTTAACCCCTCGCCCTGCCGACGCCGCAAAGATCGCATTACCGAACAGTCTTTTTGGTGTGCAGATTATTATTGATAATAAAACCATTGCTATGGGTCGTGTTGTTGGCGATGGCGCTTTAAATTTTGAGATTGTCGATGTGGCAGTTGACCCTGAGTATCAAGGGCAAGGTTTTGGTCGTTTGATAATGCAACGAATAATGGATTACCTTGACCGAGATGCATGCAAAGGTGCGTACATCACGTTAATGGCAGACGTTCCTGAGCTCTATGAAAAATTTGGTTTTAAGCTAAGTCGGCCTGAATGTGAAGGCATGTATATTCATAAGCAAACAGCTAAAAAGCCAATTGACTAAGGTTTAGGTGTTGGGCGATTTTTTATGATGCTTGATAAACGTATTAAACAATCACTGAAGGCCCGGTCCTTTCGCTAAGTGTCTTTACGGCTGACAGTTCGTTTGCTGCTGCGATTAGTTCCTTGAGTACATCTTGAGTATCACGGTCGTGTTTATCGCTGTCGCTTTCATAGGTTTCAATATATATACGCAAAGTGGCACCGCTGGTGCCTGTGCCTGACAGGCGGTAAATGATGCGCGCGCCATCATCAAAGCAGATGCGAATTCCCTGGTGTGGTGAGGTGCTGTTGTCCACCGGATCGCGGTAACTAAAATCATCGCTCAGTGAAATGTTACGTCCGGCATAGCTTTTACCTGTTAGTGTTTCGGTTTGTTGGCGCAGATTCGCCATGATGGTGTTGGCGATGTCGTTATCCAGTGCTTCATAATCGTGGCGGGTATAATAATTACGGCCATACTGCTGCCAGTGGCTGCGACAGATTTGTTCTGGATTTTGTTCGCTGCAAGCGATGATGTTGAGCCAAAATAGCACTGCCCACAAGCCATCTTTCTCTCGTATATGATTCGAACCATTGCCGAAGCTTTCTTCGCCGCAGAGGGTGATTTTATTGCTGTCGAGCAGGTTGCCGAAAAATTTCCAACCGGTAGGTGTTTCAAAACATTCTATGCCCAATGCTGCAGCGACACGGTCCACCGCCTGGCTGGTTGGCATCGAACGAGCAACGCCAGACAGGCCGTCACGATAAGCCGGTATCAGTTGAGCATTGGCGGTTAAAATCGCCAGGCTGTCGCTGGGCGAGATAAAGAAATCTTTACCTAAAATCATATTGCGATCACCGTCGCCATCCGAAGCAGCGCCGAAGTCAGGTGCTTTGTCGGTAGACATGATTTCAACCAGTTCTTTCGCATGGTCGAGACTGGGGTCTGGGTGTCCGCCACCAAAGTCGGTGAGCGGTGTGCCGCGAATGATGCTTTGCGGCGAGGCGCCTAATCGTTTGACAAGAATCTCGTTGGCGTAAGGGCCAGTGATAGCGTGCATGGCATCGAAACAGAGGCGAAAGCCTTGTTGAAACATACTGCGAATATTTTCAAAATCAAATAGGGCTTCCATCATGTCGGCGTAGTCCTCAACCGAGTCGATGATTTTAACCTGAAGTGATTCGACTTGTTGACTGCCAATCTGATCTAAATCGATGTCTGGTGTATCAAGGGTGTGGTATTGCTGAAGTGACAGGGTCTGTTGATAAATCATTTCAGTGATTTTTTCTGGGGCAGGGCCGCCATTATCAATGTTGTATTTGATGCCGAAATCAGCATCGGGTCCCCCGGGGTTGTGGCTGGCAGAGAGCACAATGCCACCGAGGGTTTGCTGTTTACGGATCAAGCAAGATACTGCTGGCGTTGATAAAAGACCGCCTTTCCCAATTATTAGTTGTTTCAGGCCATTGGCCGCAGCCATTTTGATAATCACTTGAATGGCATTGCGGTTGTAATAACGGCCATCTCCCCCGAGGATAAGAGATTTCCCCTGTAGGCCCCCCAGCGTGTTGAACAGCGCTTGGACAAAATTTTCAAGGTAGTGGGCTTGCTGGAAAGTGCTGACTTTTTTGCGTAGCCCAGAAGTGCCGGGACGTTGATCTTGAAAGCGAATAGTGGTGACGGTTTTAATATTGCTCATAGTGTTTGCCTAGACTGTGCGCTTATTTTGGTTGATTGCTGAATTTACCCTTGAAAAATGAGGTTATCAGCTCTATATATATGCCAGTTATCATTTTTTTCGATGAGCAAATGTTATTCGTCGCTCAGGTTGAAAGTTTTTATAATAATGCCATACATTGTTGTTTAGGAGTAAGAATAGTTATGACTGTAGAAGCACGGAAAGAAACGCTGGATTTTCAAGCAGAAGCAAAACAATTGTTACAGCTGATGATCCATTCGCTGTATTCAAATAAAGAGATTTTTTTACGCGAATTGATATCCAATGCCTCGGATGCCTGCGACAAGCTGCGCTTTGAAGCGCTGAGTAATGATGGGCTCTATGAGTCGGACAGTGAGCTGTGCGTGCAGGTCAGCTATGATAAAGAGGCACGTACGGTAACAATTTCTGATAACGGTATTGGCATGAACCGTACTGATGTCATCGATCATATCGGCACCATTGCAAAGTCAGGCACACGTCAGTTTTTTGATTCACTGTCGGGAGATGAAGCCAAGGATGCGAAGCTGGTGGGTCAGTTCGGCGTCGGTTTTTATTCGTCGTTTATTGTTGCCGACAAAGTATCATTAACGACGCGCCGTGCAGGTGTTGATGCAGCTGAAGGTGTTTATTGGGAATCCAGTGGTGAAGGCAGTTATGTGCTGGAAACGGTTGAGAAGGCGCAGCGTGGTACCGAAATTGTTTTGCATCTGCGTAAAGATGAAGACGAGTTTCTGGATGGCCAGCATTTGCGTTCGGTGATTCGCAAGTATTCGGACAGTATTTCTTTGCCGATTCATATGCCGATAGAAAAATCGCCCACTGATGAAGTCGCAGAAGATTCTGGCGAAGAGAAGGCGGAAAAAACTGATGTTGCTGAGGCGAATGAATTTGAGACGATCAATCAGGCTTCTGCCCTGTGGGCGCGCGCCAGAAACGAGATTAGTGACGAAGAATATAACGAGTTTTACAAACATATCGCGCCTGATTTTGAAGACCCTTTAGCGCACGTTCATACCCACGTTGAAGGAAATCAGTCTTATACTTCTCTGCTGTATGTTCCCGCCCGTGCATCGTTTGACCTTTGGGATCGCGACCAGCGTCATGGCGTTAAGCTTTATGTGAAACGTGTGTTTATTATGGATGCAGCTGAAAAGCTGATGCCGAGTTACCTGCGCTTTGTGCGCGGTGTGATTGATTCGGATGATTTACCTTTGAATGTTTCGCGTGAAATTTTGCAGGATAATCGCAAGATTGATGTGATTCGTGGCGCCTCCGTCAAGAAGGTTTTATCATTGCTTGAAAACACGGCGAAAAATGACAAAGAAAAATATGCAAACTTCTGGAAAGAGTTCGGTAAGGTGCTTAAAGAAGGTGCGGCTGAAGACATGGCAAATCAGGCGCGTATTGCAGGCTTGATTCGTTTTTCCAGTACGCATACAGAGAGTGAAGAGCAGGATGTTAGTCTTGAAGACTACATCGGACGGATGCAGGAAGGACAGGATAAGATTTATTACATTACTGCCGAGAGTTTTTCAGCAGCAAGCCACAGTCCTCACTTAGAAGTTTTTCGCAAGAAAGGCGTTGAGGTGATGTTGATGCATGACCGTGTTGATGAGTGGATGATGTCTTATTTGAATGAATACGACGATAAGAAGTTTCAGTCAGTTGCCAAGGGTACGCTTGAGCTCGGCGACATGGAAGACAAAGAGGCCAAAGAAGCACTGAGCAAAGATGCCGATGAACTGAAATCATTGACCGAAAAAGTCACAGAAGCATTGGGTGACAAGGTTAAAGAAGTACGCGTAACGCATCGTTTGACGGACTCACCGTCTTGTCTTGTTGTAGAAGAACAGGATTTGGCGATTAACCTTCAAAACATGCTTAAAGCAGCCGGTCAGGCGGTGCCAATGAGTAAGCCGATTCTCGAAATTAATCCGCAGCACCCGTTGGTGAACAATATAAAGAATGAAAGTGTTGATGAGCGTGTCAGTGATTGGGCGCACGTATTGTTTGATCAAGCGTTACTGAGTGAAGGCGGGCAGCTTGAAGATCCTGCTGCTTACGTTAAGCGTATCAATTCATTATTGCTTAAATTGGCAGACTAAAAACGATGGCCTGCGGCTGGGTCATTCGCTAGCCGTAGGTCGAGTTTTGTGAAACAAGAAACAAGCGCCGTTGATAGACCACGTATAGATAAGTGGTTGTGGGCGGCACGTTTTTACAAAACCCGTGCATTGGCTACTGCTGCCGTGAAAGGCGGCAAGGTGCATGTCAATGACGAAAGGATTAAGCCAGGCAGGTTGATGAGGCGTGGTGATGTACTGCGTATCAAGCGTGGTGATGATGAGATGACAGTGATTTTACGCGAGTTGTCTTCGCGACGTGGTTCGGCCGTGATTGCCCAGCAGTTGTATGAAGAAACTGCGCAGAGTATAGAAGCACGACAGGCTGATTCGGAGCAGCGACGTTTGTTACGTGCCAATGCTTCACCACGACCGGCTCGCCGTCCTGGTAAGAAAGAGCGTCGTGATTTGATTCACTTCTTTGGGCGAGGGGAAAATTAGGACTTAGGACTTAGGACTTAGGACTTAGGACTTAGGACTTAGGACTTAGGACTTAGGACTTAGGACTTAGGACTTAGTTGGGTGGTCATTAGTCATTTATGCGGTTTTGGTAATTCTTGACTATTTCATCTCGTTTGACATCATCGATGTTTAGTTTTTCGCTGAGCTGCGATACAGGTTCGATAATCGTTTCCTGGAAAATTTTTATCGCTGCATCTGTTTGCTGTTCTTGTACCAAAAGATGCGCGAGACTGAGAATGTCTGAAAAACGTTGGGCATCGGTTTCAATGGCAGGCACGGGCTTGTGAGAGTGAAAATCAGTCAGCAGTCGAATAAAATCGTTAGGCAGTCTGAATTGTTTCAGCAAGTGTTGCATCACCGCACCGTGTTGAATGCCAAAGGTCTCTTCTTCTAAGGCATCGATAGCGGTGCCCTTTTTTATCGCAGTATTCATGATGGCTTTATAGTGGTCTGGAAAATTACTGGCGAGCACTAGCATGCCCATATCATGAATCAATGCGATGAACTCAACATCATCTCCTATGTTGCGGTTAATTTCTTCTGCCAATAAACGGCTCATCAAAGCAATGGCAATGCAATGATCCCAAATAGGTTGGTTGATGGGGTCGGGCTTTGCAACGAGCTGCATGGTGGCCATGACAATCGCACTGCGAATACTTTTTAAACCAAGTACACGAATTGCGGCGGGTACATTTGATATGGTTTGGTTACGATGGTACAGCGGTGAGTTGGCGTGACGTATCAGCATATTCGCTAGCATCGGGTCGTGAAGAATAACTTGTTGCAGAGTTTTTATATCTGGATCGTTGCTATTAACGATATCCAGCGCCTGGATTCCTTGAGGGGAAACGCTGGGCAATGACAGTTCTGCGGGGTCAATATTCATGTTGTTTTGTTTCGTATTAAAAAATCAGCGTATCAAAAACAGTTAAGCTATCTGGGTCATCAATCAGTCTGCTGGCAATGATAGCGGAGGTGGCTGTCCAGGTTTGATTGGCGTTTGAACGCCGGCCAATTAATGATCCAGCTTTACCGTCATAGTATTCAGGCCAACTGTCCTTATGGAGTCGATCAAGTGATAATTTAAGTGCTTTTGTTGCCAGGTCTTTGCGCCCTGAACGTAGCGCAGCGCCCGCGAATACCCATAACAGGGATGGCCAGTTGCCACCGTTATGGTAGGACCATGCGACGTTTTTTGGGTCACTGCCGGTCATGAATGTCCATTCTTTACCGGTGACTGCAGGGTAGACAATTTTCACTGGCATCTGCCCGATCAGCTGATCCCAGTGTATTTCGTAGAGGCGCATGATTTTACTGGCTTGATCATCCGTTGCTAATCCAAACAGGATTGCGAGCAAATTGCCCATGGCGAAATAGCGGAAATCAATTTTCCCGGGCCCAACATTGCCGACCAGAAAACCTGTGCCTTCAGGTAAAAAACCATCGATCCAGTTGGGGATAATTTCCGGATTGATATTTAGAACGTTCACTGCTTCCCAGCCGAATTCCTCAGATTTGTAACGGTGAATTTCATTCAGGCTTTGAATATCCAGCCAATAATAAAGTCTTATGTAAGAGCGTAATGTCTGTGTACGCTTCTTGATGATGCTCAGCAGAGACTTATTGATTTCGTTGGGTATCAGTAATTCCTGTGCGGTCAGTAGCATGCCATAGAGCAGCGACTGGATTTCCAGCGGGTGCCCGGAAACCCCCATACGGCGGTCAATCATGCAGCAGCCATCGGGTACCAGCATGGCGGGTGAGACTTCAAAGCTTTCTTGTAGATATAAGCTCATTATTTGGCGGATGCCGTGTTGAAAATCATCGCTGTGAGAAAGTTTTACATCACCGCTGATTATGGTGTAACAACGCAGCAATATCAGCCACCACATGGCCGAGTCAACAGGTGCTACGCGGCCGATGGCGCGATCTCCAAAATCGGCTTGCACATGCTCTTTTCCATCTTCATCTTTGGAGATGCTAAAGCTGGCGGGCATTAAGCCTACAGCTAAGTCATGTCCTTCCATTTTTTTCTGTTGGAAGCGCAGGCTAAGCACGATGGTTAGGAAATTGCGGACGATATCGGTTCGTCCATCCATGAGAAATACAAGTGCCGAAGGAAAAAAATCACGAATGAAACATTCACTGTAATTTTGTGCGCTGAGACTTTTGTCTAATGCGGCGACGGTGCCTGTTGGCTCACCTTTATTCCAGATGATGGCGTCTTCAAGGAGTTGGTATGCGGATTCGAGTATTATTTTTTGATTCATTATTAGCTAATTCATCCTGAAAGCGCTGTTTGATTCTATCAGGGATCAGCATTTCCTGCTAACCCCCCATGCCAGTATGTATATTTACTTAGCGGCCTGTGTTGACAATTCAATGAGATGTTATTTAAGTGATTTTTATTCGACATAGCCGACACTGACATGATTCTGCTGTGGCGGGTATACTGTTCAGCATATTTTATTGAAGATGGGCGGTATTGATCGAGTATGAGTGATAATTTTCAGCGTAAGGATAACCACAAAAAACCTGTGGTTGGCGTATTATTGACCAACCTTGGTACGCCAGATGAAGCTACTCCCAGCGCATTGCGTCGATACTTACGCGAGTTTCTTTCGGACCCGCGTATTGTAGAAATGCCACGTTGGTTGTGGCTGCCCATTCTGCAAGTCATTTTGGCGATTCGCCCAAAACGCTCTGCGCATGCGTATCAAAAAGTCTGGACTGAGCAGGGCTCTCCATTGTTGACGATATCTAAACAGCAAAGCAATGTTTTGCAACAAAGAATGCAATCACTTTATGAGGGTAAAGTTGTTGTTGCGCTGGGAATGCGTTATGGCAATCCATCATTAAGTACAGGTCTGGAATCATTGCGTGATGCAGGTGCGCAGCGGGTGTTGGTTTTGCCTTTATATCCCCAATATTCTGCTACGACAACGGCATCGACGCTGGATAAAATTGCTGATGTTTTGAAAAAGTGGCGCTGCATCCCATCACTGCGCATGGTGACGGATTATCATGATGATAATGCTTATATAACTGCGCTGGGCAACAGCATTCAAGAGCATTGGGATAAGAATGGAAAAGCAGATTGTTTGCTATTTTCATTTCACGGTACACCAGAGTCTATGCGTTTAGCCGGTGACCCATATTTTGACCAGTGCCACAGAACAGTAAAAAAAATAGTTGAGCTATTGCAGTTGCCCGAGCAATCCTGGCGTTTGACCTTTCAATCTCGTTTTGGTCGTCAGCAATGGCTGCAACCTTATACGGATAAAACGCTGCGTGAGCTAGCGCAGTCAGGCGTTCATAATATTGATGTGATTTGTCCGGGGTTTTCTGCTGATTGTTTGGAGACGTTGGAAGAGACGGTAATGCAAAACCGTGATATTTATTTAGCGGCGGGTGGAAAAGGTTATCACTACATTAGCGCGCTGAATGATCGTTCAGACCATGTTGATATGTTGGAAAAGCTGGTGGCACAAAATATTTCTGGTTGGTTGGATTAAAGGGAGGTCAGGTCGAATTCTATAAGTTGCTGTCCCTGTTCATCGCAGACCAACATGCTGCCCCGTTCATACCAGTCTCCGAGCACTAAACGTTCGCCTTCTTGTTCGCAACTCGCATTGCCTAAATTAATAATGTGTTTTCCAGGGCGATGAGTGTGTCCGTGGATGAGGTGTGAAACATTGTGAGACTTCATCGCCGTCACGACGGCATCAAGGTTGACGTCCATAATGTCGGAAGATTTTTGGCTGGTTTTTTCTTTGCTCATTTGCCGGTAGCGTGAGGCTGTTGCCACTCTTTCAGGAATGCTTAGAGAAAGAAATTCCTGTTGAAACTGTTTATTACGTACTTGTTTTCGAAAGGACTGGTATTCGACATCATCCGTGCACAGCGTATCGCCATGCATTAACAATGTTTTTTCTCCATTTAGAGTAATGATACTTGGGTCTTCGAGCAGACGTGCTCCTGTAGCGATGCAAAAATCTGTGCCGAGTAAAAAATCTCGATTGCCATGCATGAAAGCGACATCAGTTCCTGCGTCAGAAACCTTGCGCAATGAGTCGATGACTTCGCGGTGTTCTGCCATGCTAGCGTCATCACCCAGCCAGACTTCAAACAGGTCGCCAAGAATATAAAGCGTTTTTGCGTGGCGCGCTTTTTTTTCGAGAAAGGCCTGAAAAAGTATGCTGATATGTGGGTAATCTTTGCCTAAATGCAGGTCAGATATAAACAGTGTTGTCATGGCAGCTGATCTAAAATGTTCGCTACGGATTTTTGTGAAAAAGCATATTTAATGTTTCGCAGGAATAATTTTTATAGATTTAATCGTGACGGTTTCTTTTGGCACATCACTGGGGAATGGCCCGCCACGACCGGTTTTTAAATTGCTGATGCGATCGACAACATCCATACCTTTAATAACTTTACCAAATACGGTGTAACCCCAGCCGCGATTGGTTCTGGATGTGTGGTCGAGAAAACCATTGTCGACAGTGTTGATGAAAAACTGTGCGGTGGCGGAATGCGGGTCTCCTGTGCGTGCCATGGCAATGGTGCCACGACGGTTGCTAAGACCGTTGTCTGCTTCATTATTGATAGGTGTGTGGGTATTTTTTTTGCGAAAGTCAGCGTCAAAACCACCGCCTTGAATCATAAAACCCTTGATGACACGGTGAAATATTGTGTTGTCGAAAGCAGCCTCTTTCGCATAACGCAGATAGTTTGCGACGGTCTTTGGTGCAAGTTTTTTGTTTAATTCGAGTGTGATGTCACCGAGATTAGTTTGCATGATGACACGTGGTTGCTCGTCAGCGACCACTATAGTCGAATAACTGGGTAGCAATACAGCGATGCAAAGCAGTAGGCGAAAAATAAGTTGTCTCATGATGGTTTGAAGAATCCTTTGCGAAAAAACCAATCATAAAGCCTTTGTATTGACTATGAAAGTATCGGAAGAAAAAGCATCGTGTTAAATGGTTATAAGCAGACAATAAAAAGCCTGGCAGTATTAAGGTTGCACAGCGGTGTTATTTGAAAAGTTAAAATAGTGCTTTAGTAGGATATTTAACTATTAAACTGCTGTGTCATAGTGTGAAAATTATCGAGCATATGCGAAAGCTTGTCATTGGCCGTCTTGATTTCAGTAGAATCGTTTGCGGCTTCTTCAGCAACTTGAGTTATATTCACCAAGCTACGGTTGATTTCTTCTGCAACAGCGCTTTGCTCTTCAGCTGCGCTGGCCATTTGGTGGTTCATGTCGGAAATTGTAGAGACTTTTTGCGTGATAGTTTCCAGAACAGCATTGCCTTCGTTGGCTTGTTTGACTGTGTTAATGGCCTGTTCGCTACTTTTTTTCATGACTTTAACAGCGTCTCCGGTGCTCGATTGTAGCTGATCAATCATCTTTTCAATTTCTTCGGTTGATTGTTGGGTGCGTTGGGCGAGTGTGCGGACTTCGTCCGCAACCACAGCAAAACCACGGCCTAGCTCTCCAGCACGGGCGGCTTCAATCGCTGCATTCAGTGCCAGCAAATTGGTTTGCTCAGCTATACCTTTGATGACTTCCAGTATGACGCCAATTTCATTGCTATGTTCTTCAGCTTCTTGAATTACGCCTGCAGCATGGGTGATTTCCTGCGATAGACTTTCAGTTGCCTTAGAAATATCAGACATTACACGGCGACCCGTTTGCGAAACTTCATCGGCCTCATTTGTGGCTGAAGAGGCCAGCTGAGTATTTTGAGCGACTTCTTGCACCGATGCAGCCATCTCATTGACAGCCGTAGCAACTTGGGCGGTTTCGTGTTGCTGACGCAGCATGCCTTCATTGGACTCTTCTATTGCAACGGATGCTTGCTCGGCCACATGACCTATAACAGATGCTGAATCTTCAACTCGGCCAAGAATTGTTCGTATATGTGCTTCGAGCATACGGATAGACAGTTGTGATGCCTCGGCAGGATTGCTGGTGCCAATGTACACCTGCTGCATGATTGGGTTATCGACGATTGATTTGGCTTTTTTTACGGAATTAAGTGAGCGTAATGTTAAATAAGGCACTAAATAAGCGGCAACTAATATTGGTAGCAGTGAAAATATTGCTGTATTAGAAAGTCTGTCGAAGTAAATCAGAGCGGCATATGCCAGCCCTAGCAAGATGATAAATTGTAAGAATATTTTATTGGTGATGCTTAGTTGCGGCAGCTGGAAGCGGCTGGTTTTTTTCGCGTTAAATATTGCATACAGCTTCTGTGCACGGTCAATGTCATCCTGTTTTGGTATGCTGTGCACTGATTGATACCCAGTAATCTGGCCGTTTTCAAATATTGGGGTAACGTAGGCATCAACCCAGTAAAAATCACCGTTTTTACAGCGATTTTTTACAATGCCCATCCATTGCTTGCCCGCTTTTAGGTTGCTCCAAAGATCAGCAAAAGCTTCAGGTGGCATGTCAGGGTGACGTACTGCATTGTAGCTTTGACCAATTAGCTCTTCTTCGCTGAAGCCGCTGATGCGCAAGAAATCTTTATTGCAGTAGGTGATGTTGCCGTGCAGATCGGTTGTGGAAACAACGGAATCTTTTTTTGTGAGCCTGTATTCGTTGTTAGTGACAGGTAGATTGCTTTTCATTGCTGTTTATCCATATGTATTTTTAAGTGGATGATCCATTTAAGTTTTCTAAAAAAGTCGGGTTTTGCAGTGTTAATTTAGACGGTTGCATGCATGTTATTCATATATCTGCTATCGTTAAAAGTTTCGTGGAACTTTAATGTTCCACTGAAAAAATATGGTTTTATTTTGTGGTCCGTTTTACTTGAGTAGTGGGCTGCTTTTTATGGGTTTTAGATGCTGATTGTGTACGTAATATGTTGAAGATTTATAATAGCCAGAGTCGGAATAAGGCTCCTTTTGTGCCGCTAGAAGCCGGCAAAGTTAGTGTCTATGTGTGCGGCATGACGGTTTATGACCTTTGTCATATTGGTCATGCTCGGGTATTGGTGGTTTTCGATATGGTAGTGCGCTATCTGCGCCATCTTGGATTTGAAGTCACTTATATAAGAAACGTGACGGATATTGATGACAAAATCATCAAACGCGCAGCTGAGAATGATGAAACCATCAGCGAGCTAACGACGCGGTTTATTGCTGAAATGCATCATGATGCGGCGCTATTGGGTGTTGAAGCGCCGGATCAGGAACCGCTTGCCACTGGGCATATGCCCGAGATGATAACGATGATTCAGTCGTTACTTGAAAAAGGTTATGCCTATCAGGCGGATAATGGTGATGTTTATTATTCGGTGAGTAAGTTCGAAAATTATGGACAGCTGTCCGGTAAAAAACTCGATGATCTGCGTGCCGGTGAACGTGTTGCACTGGATGAGGCCAAGCAGGATCCACTGGATTTTGTGCTGTGGAAAGCGAGTAAAGATGAAGAGCCTGAGGATGCCAAATGGGATGCACCTTGGGGCCAGGGTCGACCGGGTTGGCATATCGAATGCTCGGCGATGTCGACGCATTGCCTCGGTGACAGCTTTGATATTCATGGCGGCGGCATGGACTTGATGTTTCCGCATCACGAAAATGAAATTGCACAGTCCGAAGCGGCCACTGGGTGTAAGTTTGTTAGCACCTGGATGCATAATGGTTTCGTTAATATTGATAACGAAAAAATGTCTAAATCATTAGGTAATTTTTTCACTGTGCGTGAGGTGTTAAAACAATATCATCCTGAGGTGATACGGTATTTTATCCTCACCAGTCATTACCGCAGTCCACTGAATTATTCGGATAAGAATCTTGATAATGCCAAAGCAGTATTGGATGGTTTTTATGCGGCGTTGAATGGTGTCAGCACAACTGAAGCAGTGAATGTCGGTGATTATGGGCAGCGTTTCAAAACGGCAATGGATGATGATTTTAATACGCCCGAAGCGTTGGCGGTGTTGTCTGAATTGCGGCGTGAACTGAATTCGGCAAAAAATTCGACACAGGTTGAATATTTTGCGACGGTGTTGAAAAAGCTCGGTGAAGTGTTGGGTCTGCTTCAGTCTGACCCAGAGCAATACCGCAAAGGTTTGCATGTCGCTGCAAGTGAAGAAGGACTGTCAGAGGATGACATCACAGCGTTGATTAAGCAGCGCTTAGCAGCTCGCGGTAATAAAGACTGGGCCGAATCAGATCGTATTCGTGATGAGTTAAAAACGCAGGGTGTGGTGCTGGAAGATGGTGCAGAAGGAACGACCTGGCGCAGAGAGTAGCTTCTAAAACTACCTAAGCTGTTATCCTGAACGTCAGAGAAGGATTTAAGTCGCCTTGTTAATGTAGCAGCATTGAAACCAGATCCTTCGCTACCACTCAGTATGACAGTCGTTATTTAGGGTGGCTGTTAGGGGTGTAACTTTTCTGCGGCGTAGAGAGTATTTTGCATCAGCGTTGCGACGGTCATCGGGCCGACGCCGCCGGGTACTGGGGTAATCCACCCTGCGCGTTCTGCTGCGCTAGTGAATTCAACATCGCCGACCAGTTTGCCTTCTTTGGTGCGGTTGATGCCGACATCAATAACGATGGCGCCAGGCTTGATCCATTCTCCTTTGACGATGCCGGGTTTTCCAACGGCAACAATGACGAGGTCGCTGCGACCGATTTTTTCAGCCAGGTCACGGGTAAAGCGGTGGCAGATGGTGGTGGTACAACCTGCGATCATTAGCTCAAGTGCCATCGGACGACCAACGATATTTGATGCCCCGACGATGGTCGCGTCCATGCCGCGGATGGTTTCGCCGCTGTGTTGCAGCAGGGTCATAATCCCGTAAGGCGTACAGGGGCGCAGCAGCGGCATGCGTAATGCGAGTCGTCCGACATTGTAAGGGTGAAAGCCGTCAACGTCTTTGTCAGGACGAATGCGTTCAATGACGGTTTCGGTATCAAAGTGATCCGGCAACGGCAATTGCACGAGGATGCCGTCAATGGCAGGATCATTGTTCA
>Ga0316204_10001005_pt1 | contig 85746 bp, 95 predicted proteins | sample 6monrhotite_MG_2_FD_205661 | JGI IMG/M metagenome (GOLD analysis project Ga0316204, IMG submission 205661) | Microbial mat bacterial communities from mineral coupon in-situ incubated in ocean water Damariscotta River, Maine, United States -... | ecosystem: Environmental > Aquatic > Marine >... | reverse complement strand
ATCAGTAAACCAGCTGCTCATCTTCGCCTTGTCCGCCGATGACGATTTCACCGCTGTCGGCCAGTTGCTTGGCGACAATGACGATGGCGGCCTGTGCCTCGTCCACGTCTTTGAGGCGCACCGCACCCATGGCGTCCATGTCTTCACGCATAATCTTCGCCGCACGTTCCGACATGTTGGAGAAGAACAATTCCTTAACCGTATCCGAGCCGCCCTTGAGGGCAATGGCCAACTGTGACTTGTCCACCTGACGCAAGATCACCTGGACACCCGCACCATCGACGCGTTCCAGATCGTCGAAGGTGAACATCAAAGCCTTGATCCGCTCGGCACTTTCCCGGTTGCGCTCTTCCAACGCATCCATGAACCGTGTCTCGGTGTTGCGGTCCAAGGTGTTGAAGATGCCAGCCATCATCTCGTGGCTGTCTTGACGCGCGGTACGCGCTAGGTTGGTCATAAATTCGGTGCGCAGGATCTTTTCCACGTGGTCGAGGACTTCCTTAGACACCGCTTCCATCGACAGCATGCGCACGATCACTTCCATGGCGAAGTTTTCCGGCAGCGTGCCCAGCACACTGGCCGCATGGTCGGGGCGGATCTTGGACAACACCACCGCCACGGTCTGCGGATATTCGTTTTTCAGATAGTTGCCCAGCACCGCTTCGTTGACGTTGCCCAGCTTGTCCCACATGGTGCGTCCGGCGGGGCCGCGCAGCTCTTCCATGATCTGCGCCACGCGATCTTCGCCCAGCGCCTTGTTCAGCAACCGTTCGGTGCTGTCGTAGGAGCCCACCAGGGACCCGGTGTTTGACAACTGGTCGGCGAAGTCCAAAAACAGCCGTTCCACCACCTTGGAGTTGACCGAGCCAAGGCCTGACATGATCTGTGACAGTTCGCGGATTTCTTCGTCGTCCATCAACTCGAACAACGCCGACGACTGGACGTCGTCCAAAGACAGCATAAAGATCGCCGCCTTTTGCGGGCCGGATAGGCTGCGATAATCGTCTTTGATGGTGGCCATGCGGGGGGATCTTCCGAATCTGACTGCCTAGAATCCCTAAATACTCACGTCAGTATAGTCATAGTGCAAGCCCAATTCGCCAGCGGTATTGGCAATGGTGGCGAGACAGGTGTTGGCATTGTTCGGCGGAATAGAGACAGCAGCGGTAATAACGTACTGGTCATGGTCGCTGCCCGGCACACGTTCGGAATTCAGCCGCACAATATTGACATCAAACTGTTCGAATACCTCACACAGGCGGGCCATCAGTCCGGGGCTGTCGCCGCCGGACACGGTGAGTGTATGGGTGATGGTTTCCGACGCCGGGTGCGTCAGGGGGAGGTCAACCTGCGTGACCGTAACTTCGGTGCCTTCACTATGGGGCAGGGCCTCTAATTCGCTTTGCAGGGTTGCTAAGTCCATTTCGGTGGAAAATTCACAGATTGCGGTGAACTCAGCCCCGCCACCCAGTACCGAAAACGAGGTGTCGCCTAAGTTGGCACCCAAATCGAACAGTCGTGAGGAAATGCCCGAGACCAATCCGATACGGTCAGGCCCGATGATGGAGACAAGCGCGTTCAGTGTCATGATATGATCCGGTTTGTGGTTGAGTCTTTGTGTATTCTAACCAATGGTGGGTCACAAACAAAGCGTGTTGGGAAAGGTTCTGTGTGCATGCGTTTTTTATTGGTAGCCATATTGATTTTGGCGGCGACAATGCGGCCAAGTTCGGCAGAGGTCTTGCGCCCGCAATTGGACGATATGGTGGCGCATTTCGCGGACGTGGTGTTCGGTGTTGAGTACGCGACCCTCACCACCAAGCCAGAAGTCGTTTCCAAATGGCCGGGACCTATCGTGGGCATCAAGGTGCAGGGCAGGGATACGCCGCACCTGATTACCTTGGCCAGCAAGCACATTCACAGCCTTGCAAAGCTGACGGGGCTTCAGTTTCGCACCCTTAAGGCCGGAGAAACCATCCCCAGCATTGATTTGGTGTTTTTAAAGCGCGCCGAGATGGGCAACATCAAAGGCCCCAACATTGACGCCACGGTGGTGAAATCCATGGCGTCAGACCCCACGATGGCGTGTTTTTTTCTCACCTGGCGTAGCCCGCCCGAACGCATCATCAAAGCCATAGTGGTTGTGAATGTGGATCAAGACCCGGTGCGCATCGACGCCTGTCTATTGGAAGAACTGACCCAGGTTATGGGGCTGCCCAACGATGTACAGGCCTACTGGCCGTCGATGTTCAACCCCTTAGATACCTCGACCGAACACTCAGAATGGGATGCGCTGTATATCAAGACCCTTTATGATCCGCGGATTAAACCGGGGATGACGCCTGCCGAAACCTTGGTCCAAGTGCGTCATATTTTTGCCGAAGCCCTGTCCAAAATGCCTTGAATTCCATATAATTACTAAAATTAGGGTAGGGGTACCGGAATGACCAGTGACACGTTGATTGACCGCAAGGTGTTTGCCGAGGGCGATTGTGTATTCAAACAAGGAAGCACCGGGCGCATCGCGTATATCATTCAAAAGGGTGCGGTGGACATTGTCCATGTAACACCGGACGGCACTGAGAAGCTGCTGGCAAATGTTGGCGTCGGTGCGATCTTCGGCGAGATGTCGCTGATTGACGATAGACCGCGCATGGCCACGGCCAGGGTTACTGAGCCCACCACCGTGATCGTGATCACCGAACAGATGTTTTTGCAAAAATTAGAGAAGAGCGACCCGTTCATTCGCGGGTTGATAAATATCATGGCGGAAACCATCCGCAAAATGAGTGATAACTAGCGGTGATGAAAATCACTTGTGATCGCAGGCTTCCTGGTAGAGTGTCCTGGTACCTTTATCAAAAGCGGATTTAGTGATGAATTCAAACGAACCCTCTGACGACCAACAGCCTGTACCCGCGCCTGCAAAAACCGGGCTGGTTAGCCGACTGCGCGCGTACTTCATGGCGGGTGTCCTGATTACCGCGCCGATTTCCATTACCGTTTATTTGGGCTGGCTGTTCATCTCGTACGTGGACAGCAAGGTGACGCCGCTGATCCCCATCAAGTACAACCCCGAAACTTACCTGCCATACGGCATTCCGGGGCTGGGAGTCCTCGTGGTGATCGTCGGAATGATCTTGATCGGCGCGCTGACCGCAGGCTTTTTGGGGCGCTTTTTCCAGCGCGTGTGGGAACGCATTATGGACAAGGTGCCGGTGCTGCGCGGTGTTTATAAGGCCTTAAAACAGGTCTTGGAAACGGTGTTGGCGCAACAGTCCAACGCCTTTCGGGAAGCGGTGCTGGTGGAATATCCGCGCCGCGGCATGTGGGTGATCGCGTTTATCACCGGCAATACCCAGGGCGAGGTTCAGGCCATCACAGCAGATGATGTCATCAACCTGTTCGTGCCGACCACGCCCAACCCGACCTCGGGGTTTTTGATTTTCGTGCCCAAAGACGACATCGTGAAGTTGTCCATGAGCGTAGAGGAAGCTATGAAAATGGTGATTTCGGGGGGGATCGTCACGCCCCCGGATCACCGCCCGGAATCTGAGCGGGACAATGACAAGCTCCACTCCACGGAACAGTAGGCAGACAGAGCCTTGGGCTGATGCTCAAACGGTCCTTAGCGCAAACTGTTTAGATTGGTGACCAAGGCCTTGCGAACGCGTTTGATGTCGTCGGCAAGCTTATGGGCCTTGTCCTGGTCTTCGTCACAGCAATGCTTATAGGCGACTACGGCGCAGCGTTCACGCTCGGCCAACAAAGCTTCGATAATCGTTTTCTCAATCGCCTTGATGACCTCTTCGTCATGGCCGGAACACGAAATGTCGAGCAGGTCCTGGATGGTCTGCTTTGTATCCTCGGCGCGATCGCGTAAACTTTTGGGCTGGATGTTCTTCATGACCTTAACTCCTTGGCTTAATGGCCAATAATTTGGCTTAAGAACAGCTTGGTGCGGTCATTTTGTGGGTTGTCGAAGAATTCATGGGGATTGTTTTCTTCCACGATTTGTCCGGCATCCATAAAGATCACACGGTCAGCAACCATTTTGGCGAAGCCCATTTCGTGGGTGACGCACAACATGGTCATGCCTTCGTTCGCCAGTTCCACCATGACGTCGAGAACTTCCTTGATCATTTCCGGATCTAGGGCCGAGGTGGGCTCATCGAACAACATGATTTTGGGGTTCATGCATAGCGAGCGGGCAATCGCCACACGCTGTTGCTGACCACCGGAAAGCTGACCGGGGTACTTGTCTGCCTGCTCTGGGATTTTTACGCGTTCCAGGAAATGCATGGCGACGTCTTCAGCTTCTTTCTTCGGCATCTTACGCACCCAAATTGGGCCGAGCGTGCAATTTTCCAAAATTGAAAGATGCGGAAAGAGGTTGAAGTGCTGGAAGCACATGCCGACTTCGCGGCGCACCTCATCAATGCGTTTGAGATCTTCGGTGAGCTCGATACCATTGACGATGATCTGACCGGCCTGGTGTTCTTCCAAGCGGTTGATGCAGCGGATCATGGTCGACTTGCCAGACCCGGAAGGCCCGCAAATGACGATACGTTCGCCCTCAGCAACTTCTAAGTTCACGTCCTTCAAGACATGAAAGTCGCCATACCATTTGTTCATATCAACGATTTTGATTGCTGGGTTGTCAGACGTCATTTTCATTCCTAACGCACTTAACGTTTGTGGCCTCTATGAAGTTTACGTTCCAGCTTTTGGCTGTAACGTGACATGGAAAAGCAGAACACCCAGAAGCAGGCCGCCGCGAAAACGTAGCCTTCAACTTCTACTTTGCCCCACTTGGGATCTTGAATGGCACTTTGTACCGAAGCCAGAATATCGAAGAGACCGATAATCAAAACCAGGGTTGTGTCTTTGAACAAGGCGATGAAGGTGTTGACGATGCCTGGGATTACCAGTTTCAAGGCCTGGGGCAAGATGATCAAACGCATCAATTTCCAATAGCCAAGTCCCATGGCAGACCCGGCTTCGTACTGTCCGCTGGGAATGGCTTGCAATCCTCCACGGATGACTTCCGCCATATAAGCCGACTGGAACATGGTGATGCCAATCAAAGCCCGCAGCAGCTTGTCGAAGTTCATGCCATCGGGCAAGAATAGCGGTAACATCACCGACGCCATGAACAGCACAGAAATCAGCGGCACACCGCGCCACAGTTCGATGAAGGAGACACAGAACGTGCGGATAACAGGCATCTCAGAGCGACGCCCCAAGGCCAACACAACACCAATGGGCAAAGCTGCCACGATGCCGACATAAGCCAGCAACAGCGTCAAAGATAAGCCACCCCATTGTTCCGTCGGCACATCGACCAGACCAAAATAGCCGCCTGAAATTAAGAAGTAGGCAATGATGGGAAAGCCCGTCATTGAGAAAATGCCCAAATTCTTTTTGTAAGGAAAGCGTTCAAAAAACTGAGGCCCGAACGACAGCGCCAACAACAAGAACGACAAATCCAGACGCCAATATTCTTCGGCAGGATAAAAGCCGTAAATGAAGAAGTCGAGGCGCGATGCAACGAACGGCCAGCAGGCCCCATCAGCGTTGCAGGCATCTTGGGTGAGCCCCACCCAATTGGCGGAAAAAATCGCCCAATTCAGCGCCGGAACAAGGGCGCTGAACATAATGTATCCAGCAACCAGTGTCAGCACCGAGTTTACGGGGCTGGAAAAGAGGTTGTGACGTAACCAGCCAACCACTCCACGATCAGAGGAGGGGGGGGGCAAGTCGGGTAGGGGTGTGAATGTGCTGCTCATGATCTACCGCTCCACCAATGCCATTTTTTTATTCCACCAATTCATAAAGCTGGAAATGACCAAGCTGATGGACAAATACACAGCCATCGTCATGCCCACAACTTCCACGGCTTGGCCCGTTTGGTTCAGGGTCGTACCCATGAACACCGCGACCAAATCGGGATAACCGATGGCGGTGGCCAGAGATGAGTTTTTGACCAAGTTCAAATACTGACTGGTCAGCGGTGGAATGATGATGCGCATGGCTTGGGGAATGACCACCAAACGCAAGGTCGGTCCATTGCGCAGGCCCATCGCATGCGCCGCCTCGGTCTGCCCGTGGGTCACACCCTGAATGCCCGCACGGACGATCTCAGCGATGAACGACGCGGTATAAAGCGATAATGCCCATGTCAGGGCCATAAGCTCAGGAATGACGCGCATGCCACCTTGGAAGTTAAAGCCCTTCAGTTCGGGGTAATTCAGTTCCATCGGCATGCCCATGGCGAAGAACGTCAACAGCGGCAGGCCAATGACGATGCCAGCAGCGGTCCGGATTGCGGGGAACTGTATGCCCTCTTCATCTTGGCGTTTTTTAGCCCAGCGCACGATATAGACCGCCACCATGACGGCAATGCCAAACGCGATCCACACAGCAAAAAAGCCGTCGTGGGGAACGGGGCTTGGCGCGTAAAGGCCGCGCGCATTCAAAAATACGCTGTCGTTCCAGTTCATGCTCTGTCTAGGAGAGGGCAAATTTTTCAATAAAATAGCGAAGTACCAGAAGAATATTTGAAGCAACAGCGGAATGTTGCGCAGCACTTCGACGTAAATGGTGGCTATTTTTGATATCAGCCAGTTATTCGATAGTCGTGCGACACCGACGAGAAAGCCCAGGGTGGTGGCAAAGATAACGCCCAAGAATGAAACCAGCAACGTGTTGAACAAACCAACAAAGAATGTCCGACCATAGCTGTACTTCTCATCATATTCGATGAGTGACATCAAGATGCCGAAGCCTGCTGGATTGTCTAAAAAGGCGAATCCAGTAGTGATGCCACGCTTTTCCATATTGGTCATCGTGTTGTCGAATATGACCCAGAAAAACCAAACAACGGCGATGCCGGCGAGTACTTGAAATGTGATCGCCCGGAAAGTTGGATCGTTCCAGATCGCCGTTTTAGGAGAAGGTTCCGTACCGGCCTTCGTATCAGCGTTGGTCGTGTTCGGCATAACGCAGAGCCCCCACTGCAGCAAAAAAAAATTTTAACGAATAGTCATAAATAGCAATTCGGCCATGCCCGTGAGGACATGGCCGAAAGCTGATTTAGGTTAACGAACAGGCGGTGCGTATTGTAGGCCACCATTGCTCCACAAGGCGTTCAAGCCGCGGGAAATTGACAATGGTGTTTTCGGTCCAACGTTACGTTCGAACATTTCACCATAGTTACCAACTTGGGTGATGGCGTTGTAAGCCCAGTCTTCACTCAGGCCCAGTTTCGCGCCAGCGTCACCGCTTGCACCGAGCAAACGCTGGATACCTGGGTTATCAGACCCCTTCATTTTAGCAGCGTTGCCAGATGTTACGCCCATTTCTTCGGCATTGATCTGTGCAAACAAGGTCCAGCGAACAATGTTGAACCATTGGTCGTCGCCTTGGCGAACAACAGGACCGAGAGGCTCTTTAGAAATAACTTCAGGCAACACGACGGCGCTGCTTGGGTTAGACATTTTAGAACGAATGGCATAAAGCTGCGATTGATCCGAGGTCAAGATATCGCAACGACCGCTTTCGAAGCCTTCACGGGTTTGATCTGATGAGTCAAACACCACGGAAGCATACTTCATGCCGTTCAAGGTGAAGTAATCGGCCAAGTTCAGCTCGGTTGTGGTGCCCGCTTGAATACAAACGGACGCACCGTCCAATTCCTTAGCAGATTTAACGCCCAAAGCTTTTTGAACCAAGAAACCCTGACCATCATAGTAGTTCACGCCAGCAAAGTTCAGGCCCAGCGACGTATCGCGGGTGTGAGTCCACGTGGTGTTGCGCGACAACATGTCGATTTCGCCAGACTGAAGCGCGGTAAAACGTTCTTTCGCGGTCAAAGGCTTGAAGCTAACTTTGTTGGCATCGCCCAGAACTGCGGCGGCAACGGCGCGGCATACATCGACGTCGATACCGGACCAGTTGTTTTTGTCATCGGGCTGAGAAAAACCGGGCAGGCCGATGCTGACGCCGCATGACAATATGCCGCGTTTTTTCACATCATCAAGTGTTCCCGCTTGGGCACTGGCAGCAATGACTACGGCCGTAGCAATGCTCGTTGCAAAAATGAGTGTTTTTTTCATGGTTCGTATTTCCCTGTTTTAAATGTGGCCCCGGATTTCGGCTTAGTTGAATAAACGGACGCTTTCTGTCCGATCCGGTTCCTTGATCATTTGTTCCCCCTAAAGGGCGTAGCACGTCTAGCGACTGTCTTCAACGTGACATACCGCGTAGTTAACGCCACCTCGGCGCATCGGGCAAGGGCAATATGAAACTTTTATTTCAGGGGGTGCGGTTAAGAAACAAGACGTTACCCGCTACGCAGGAACTTAATCGCCGCGTCGCGACCGAAGAGATAGAGTAACGTGCGCAGCGCCTCTCCGCGGTCGGTTTTTAGCTCGGGATCGGTCTCCAGTACCGCTTTGGCGTCATTGGTAGCGAGGCTCAACAGGTCCTGATGGATGTCCAAGTCCGCCATGCGAAATTCCGGCAGGCCGCTTTGTTTGGTGCCCAACAGCTCGCCGGCGCCGCGTAATTTTAGGTCTTCTTCGGCAATGACAAACCCGTCTTCGGTTTCGCGGATGATTTCCAGGCGCTTTTTTGCAATTTGGCCCAAGGGCTGTGCGTACACCAGCAAACAGGTGGATTTCCCGGCCCCGCGCCCGATGCGCCCGCGCAACTGATGCAACTGTGCTAGGCCGAATCGTTCCGCGTGTTCAACCACCATCACGGTGGCCTCCGGCACGTCGACGCCAACTTCGATCACCGTGGTAGCGACCAAGATGGAGGTCTTGCCGTCTTTGAAGTCTACCATCGCCGCGTCTTTGTCTTTCGCCTTCATGCGCCCATGCACCAGACCGACGGTATCCGTGCCGAACATGCCCTTTAGTTGTTCAAAGCGATCTTCGGCGGCGGCCAGATCCAGCTTTTCGCTTTCTTCGATCAGCGGGCAGACCCAATAGACCCTGGCCCCTTGGTCCAGCTTGCGCTGCACCCCTTCGGCGATGGAGGCCAGTTTCGAGGCCGGGAACACCCGCGTATCCACGGGCTGACGCCCCGGGGGCTTGTCCAACAGGCGCGATACGTCCATGTCGCCATAGGCGGTGAGCATCAGCGTGCGCGGGATCGGCGTTGCGGTCATCACCATGACGTCCACGGCCTTGCCCTTGCCGGCCAGCTCCAGGCGCTGATGCACGCCGAATTTATGTTGCTCGTCGATCACCGCCATTTTTAAATCGGCGAACGCCACATCGTCTTGGAACAGGGCGTGGGTGCCGACACAGATGTGAATACCACCGCTGGCTAGGCCTTCGAGAATCGCGGCGCGGGCCTTGCCCTTTTCCCGCCCGGTGAGGATGGCGGTATTAATGCCCGCAGCCTGACATAGGGGTTCGATGGTTTTGAGGTGTTGCCGCGCCAAAATCTCGGTGGGCGCCATCATTACCGCTTGGCCCCCGGCCTCGACACAGGACAGCGCCGCCAGCAATGCTACCACCGTCTTGCCCGCGCCGACGTCGCCTTGCAGCAGACGCAACATGCGTACATCGGATTCCATATCCGCGATCACTTCGCCCAGCGCCGTGACTTGGCTGTTGGTTAAATCGAAGGGCAGAGCGTTCCTGACACTCTTGCGCAGCCGCCCATCGCCCCGGGTGGCTAAGCCCTTGGACCGCCGCATGCCGCGCCGCACCAGCCCCAGCGCCAATTGGTTGGAGAGCAACTCGTCATAGGCCAGACGCATCCGAGCGGGCGCTTGGGGGCCTATATCGGCCAATTCCTGCGGATTGTGCGCGGCCAACAGGGCCGCCTTCCACGCGGGCCAGCCGTGTTGCTTCATCAGATGCGGGTCGTGCCACTCGGCCAACTCAGCCGCTTCGTCCAGGGCCTGGCCTATGGCTTTGCCCAGCACCTTTTGCGACACGTTGTGGGTGAGGGGGTAGAGCGGCTCCAGGCGCAGAACGCTGTCTAAATCTTCCACTTTGACCATGTGGTCGGGGTGGGTCATCTGCACTTCGTCGCCGTAACGCTCAACCAGGCCCGATACCACGCGCAGCTCGCCCTCGGGCAAGGTCTTGGTGAGGTAGTCGCCGTGGGCGTGAAAGAACGTCAGCACCAGGGTTCCTGTGTCGTCATGGCAAATGATGCGATATGGACGGCGGCGATTGGACGGTACGTCGTGGCGGCCGACGCGCACGGTCAACGTGGCGACCCGTCCGGGTTCAGCCTCGGCCACTTTGGGCTGGTAGGTGCGGTCCACCTGACCCGACGGTAAATGCCACAGCAAATCTACCACGTGTTCTCCGGTCAACCGGATCAGGTGCGGTTCCAGCTTTGGCCCCACACCTTTCAGCGTGTTCACGGGCTTGAACAGGGGATAGAGCGATTGCGGGCGCATATTTACCAATCAACTGAATGACAGACGGTCGACAAAGATTTATACCTTCATCCGCATCTTACACACCAGTCAAAGCATGGTCATGGACGATAATCGCAAACGCTTGCTGTTTCACTGCACCCATATGGGGATGAAGGAAAACGACGTCTTGTACGGATCGTTTGCGGTCGCGTGCGTGGCTGATTTAAATGATCAGGACGTGGCGGACCTAGAAGCGGTGCTGGTCAACAGCGATCTGGACCTGTTTCACTGGGCCTCGGCCAAGGTCCCGGTGCCTAGCTCATGGGACACGCCCGTGATGCGCCACCTCATCAAATTCAATGCGGAGCGTGTCTAAGTGAAACGCTTGCTTGACGCCTTAAGCCAGCCCGGTCGTGTACAGATTGCGGGCGCGCCGGGTGGTCAGGACGCTCGCGTGGTGGCGGAATTGGCGGCAGGGGGCCGGGACGTGCTGTTCGTCGCCCGTGACGACGTCGCCGCCGTGGCCATGTTCGACGCCTTGCAATTTTTCGCCCCCAACATCGAATGCCTGGATTTTCCGGCGTGGGACTGCTTGCCCTATGACCGGGTATCGCCCAACGCCACCATCGTCAGTACGCGCATCGATACACTCACCCGGTTGCTGAGTAAAAGTCCCCGGGCGCGGGTGGTGGTGACCACGGTCAGCGCCTTTTTACAACGCACCCCGCCGCGAGACGCCTTTAAGGACGCATCGCTGGTTGTGCGTGTCGGCGACGAAATCGCGCCCGGAACCATTGAGACCTATTTGGTCGAGCACGGCTATCACGCCGCCCAAACGGTAATGGAACCGGGCGAGTTCGCCAAGCGCGGCGGCTTGATCGACATTTACCCAACCGGTGCCGAAGAGCCTGTGCGCCTGGATTTCTTTGGTGACGAAGTGGAAAGCCTCAGATCCTTTGATGCCGCCACCCAGTTGACCTCCGGCGAAGTGACGGAACTGGCCCTTAAGCCCGTCAGCGAAACGCCGCTGAACGAAGACGCCATCAGCCGTTTCAGGACAGGCTACCGGGCGCTGTTCGGGGCGGTGACCAAATCCGACCCGCTGTATGAAAGCATTTCCGAGGGACGGCGCTTTATCGGTCAGGAGCACTGGCTGCCCTTGTTTTACGACGGGCGGCTGGAAACCATTGCTGACTATATGTCCGGCGCGACCGTGCTGTTCGACCATCAAGCCATTGATGCCCAAGCGGCGCGCCTAGACCTGATCGACGAATATTATGGGGCGCGTAAAATCATCATGGACGGGGCCAAGGGGGCGAAGACCGTAGACGCGCCGTACAATGCGGTGCCGCCCGAACGGCTGTACGTTCAAGCCACCGACGTGGCACAAATTCTCAAACCCTTTGCCGTGGGCGATCTGTCACCGTTCGATGCCCCCGAAGGGGCCGCAGCGGTGAACGCCGGGGCCAAGCCCGGACGCGATTTTTCTGACGCCCGCGTTGATCCTGGTGCAAACGTGTTCGACGTTTTGGGCGGGCATTTGCGCCATTTGGCGGGTGAGGGTAAACGGGCTTTAATCGGTGCGTTCACCCAAGGCACCCGCGACCGCTTGATGGCGGTGATGGGCGAGCATGGCTTAAATGCGCTGGTTCAAGTGGACGACTGGGCCGACGTGGAAGCCTTAAAGGCCCCCCAAGTGGGCGTGGCGGTGTTGGGGCTAGAGCGCGGCTTTGTCACCGACGACGTGGCCATTATTTCCGAACAAGACATTCTGGGCGAGCGTCTGTCGCGTCCCGGCAAACGCAAAATATCGGCCGAAAACTTCATCGCCGACGTCTCCACCCTGTCCGAAGGCGACATGGTGGTCCATGTCGAACACGGCATCGCCCAGTACGAAGGCCTGGTCACCGTGGACGTGGGCGGGGCCGCGCACGACTGCCTAAAACTGATTTATGCGGGCAAGGACAAATTGTTCCTGCCGGTGGAAAACATCGACGTCATCACGCGCTATGGATCGGAAGACGCAGGCGCGCAGTTGGATCGCCTCGGCGGAGCCTCGTGGCAAGCCAGACGGGCCAGCCTTAAAGACCGCCTCAAGGACATGGCCGAGGAACTGATCAAGCTGGCCGCTGCACGCGAATTGCGCCAGACCGAACGAATGGTCTCGGACCCCGGTGCCTTGGACGAATTCGCGTCGCGCTTTCCGTATAACGAGACCGAAGACCAAGGCCGCGCCATTGTGGATGTGGTGGGGGATTTGGGCTCGGGCCGTCCCACCGATCGTTTGGTGTGCGGCGATGTGGGCTTTGGCAAGACCGAGGTCGCCTTGCGCGCCGCCTTTACCGCCGCCATGGCCGGGCGCCAAGTGGCGGTCGTCGTGCCGACCACGCTGTTAGCGCGTCAGCATTTCAATGGCTTCACCGACCGCTTTAAGGGCTTTCCGGTCAAAGTAGCGCAGTTGTCGCGACTGGTATCGGCTAAGGATGCTAAGGCCACCAAGGAAGCGATGAAAAGCGGCGACGTCGACATCGTCATCGGCACCCATGCGATGCTGGCTAAAGACGTGGGCTTTCGCGACTTAGGCCTGCTGATCGTTGATGAAGAACAGCATTTTGGCGTGAAGCACAAAGAGCAGCTGAAAAACCTAAAGGCCGACGTGCATGTGCTGACCCTGACGGCGACGCCAATCCCGCGCACGCTGCAACTGGCGCTGACCGGGGTGCGAGAAATGAGCCTCATCGCCACGCCCCCCGTTGATCGGTTGGCGGTGCGCACGTTCGTCATGCCGTTCGATCCGGTGGTGGTGCGCGAAGCCATCATCCGCGAACGTTTCCGCGGCGGTCAGACGTTCTATGTCTGCCCCCGGGTGCAGGACCAGGCATTCTTGAAAAAGAAGCTCAAAGAGTTGGTACCGGAAGTTTCGGTCGCCACCGTCAACGGGCGCATGGCCCCCAGCGATTTGGAAGACGTGATCTCTGACTTTTACGACGCCAAGTATGACGTGTTGCTGTCCACCAACATCATCGAATCCGGTCTCGATCTGCCCAGCGTCAACACCATCATCATTCACCGCGCCGACATGTTCGGCCTCTCGGCGTTGTATCAGCTGCGCGGACGGGTGGGGCGGTCCAAGACCCGCGCCTATGCCTACCTGACCCTGCCGCCGGGGCGTAAGCTGACACCGACCGCCGAAAAGCGTCTCACGGTCATGCAGACCTTGGACACGCTGGGCGCTGGCTTCCAGTTGGCGTCGCACGATTTGGATATTCGCGGGGCTGGGAACCTCTTGGGCGAAGAACAGTCCGGCCACATCCGCGAGGTGGGTGTCGAGCTGTACCAGCAAATGTTGGAAGAAGCCGTGGCCGAGGCCAAGGGGGCTGTGTCGGGCGAGGCCGTCGCACAAGAGTATTCCCCGCAAGTGTCCATCGGCATTGCGGTGCTGATTCCCGCCAGCTATGTGTCGGATTTGAACCTGCGTATGGACCTGTACCGCCGCGTATCGCGCTTGGCCGATGACCGGGAATCCGAAACCTTCGCGGCTGAGTTGATCGACCGTTTCGGTAGCTTGCCGTCTGAGGTGGAAAACCTCCTGAAAACCGTGTCCATCAAGCGCGCCTGCCGTCTGGCCCATATCGACAAAATAGACAGCGGGCCGAAGGGCTGCGTGGTGAGTTTCAGAAACAACGAATTCCCCAACCCGGGCGGCCTGATCCGCTACATCACCGACCAAGTCGGCACGGTGAAGCTGCGCCCCGACCACAAACTGGTCATCAAACGCGCCTGGGATTCAGACGAAGATCGCTTGAAGGGCGTGGCGGGCTTGGTGAAGACCCTGGCTGACGTAGCGCAGGAGGAGTAGGGCGAAGCGGCTGATTTTGCCGAGTACGCGTAAAAAGTGCCGACTTTCGAGTGCGCGGTGCCTAAGCGCTTAAATATAACTCATTGAATTTAAATCTAAATTTTCACGGAATGTTTGGCGCAATTATTGCTTGTTTGCTTGTTGCATCCCTCTCGGTATGGATCGAAAGGGTATGGGTAACGGAGGAATCGGATGAGTTCGATAAACGAGCACTACAGCATTGCTAACGCTACATTGCTTGCAGCCACCCCCATTCAGTCAACGCCAGAGGAAGTGGCGGCCTTTAAACAGGGGATGGCGGACTTTGAAAAGGTTAGGCAAGGCATTTCGCCAGAGGAGCGGCAACAACAGATAGCCCGACAGAACGCCGTTGAGGCCCACACGGTTTATCGCAGCCAAGGGAAGATCGTTGCCGTCCATTACCAGGACGGTAGCACCCTATACCCGACCGGTGGTGATGTTGGAATGGCAGGCAAAGCTAAACATGAAGCCTTTCAGATGGGCTTGCGCGGGGAAGCCGCGAATACTTACATTTCTGATCAAATGACGACGGCCCTAAAGGCGCGGTATGGGGCTGGCCTTGAGGTTTCAACCTATACCGCTGGTGCTGCACCGACGGCGGGGCAACTGAACGCAAAAATCTTCGGGGCAGCGCGCGCAAACACGGTTAATGCCACGGCTTCGCTCGCCGCCTTTGACGCGGACTTGTTGAGTATGCTTTCGTCCTCTTCGACTAAAAAGGCGCAAACAGACCCACAGGTGTGCTGACTTAAGCCGCCGCAGCGTCTAGCAAACGGGCGAGGATTTCTGGGGGTTGGGCGCCTTGCAGGGCCAATTCATCGTTGAGCAGGAAGCACGGCACGCCGTTGACGCCCAAGCGATGGGCGATGCTGTTTTGATCCAGAACCCACTCAGAATCGGTGGTGCTGTCTAGGTAGGCGTCCAGCGCGCCGCCATCCAAGCCCACCGAGCGACCGATGGCGCTGAGCTCGTCAAACGCGCCGATGTCGCGGCCTTCAACGAAAAAGCCCCGAAACAAGGCCTCGACCACCGGTTCGGCTTGGCCCATATCGCTGGCGTAACGCACCAGGCGGTGCGCGTCCACGGTGTTGGGGGTTTGCGCGATGGTGTCGAAGTTAAAGGTGATTTCTTCCGATTGTCCGGTGACCTCTAACGCGCCCAGCAAACGGCGCACGCGCGCTTCACTGCCTAATTTATGCAGCAGATAAGCGGTGCGCTCCATACCGTCCTGGGGCATGTCGGGGTTCAACATAAACGGCCGCCAACGCAACTCGGCGCTGATGCTGGGGCGCTGGCCTAAGGCGCGTTGCAGACGGCGTTTGCCGATGTAACACCACGGACAGATGGGATCGAAATAGACATCAATGTGCATGGGTTCCATTGTTTCACTTCCCGCTGCAAACGTCGAGAGTCTGAGGCAATTGATCCTCGTGAGCTGTGTTACAGCCGTTCAAATTCTCGTGAAAAGGGCGTTTTTGAGAGTATCCATAAAAAAAGTAAGGTCAAATCGTGTATAGTCTCGACCGTAAACCTTCGCCTTCGTTTCCATACGTAAATAAGGAGAAATGTTATGCCATTGCGTGCAAACGATCCCTATCGCGTTCATCCGGAATATACGCAACACTTGGTCGGAGCCCCAGAACGGCATAAATGGCCATTAGTTCCGATAGTTGGCGTCTTAGGGACCTCGGTTATTGCGGCCGCAGCGTTCATTTTTATGCTCATCGGCATGCTGTCCATTCCGGGTTAGGGACTTCAGCCACCGAGATACTTTCCATCTCAACTGCACGATAATAATAATTTGCGACTGCCCCCCTTCCCCCAGGGGGCTTTTTTTTGTGTGCAGCCCATGACATTAATTGGGGGCTTTTGTATCTATTCTAAAGTGTGGAGCTCGTGTATAATTCCGACTGAAAGACTCGGTCTTTAATCCGAATAATGTCCGAATAATGAAAGAGGAGTTCTGTTATGCAAACGCCTATTCATCCGGAATATACAGACCATCTGGTCGGCGCACCTGCACGCCGTCATTGGCCGTTGGGCCTATTGGTGCCCGTGGGGGCAACCGCCGTCATTGCCGGCGTGTCCTTAATTTTCATGATTATCGGCATGCTGCCATTTTAAGACGTGCAACGTCCTTAAAATAACCGCCTCCTTCCCCCAAGGAGGCGGTTATTTAAGAGTTGGTATCTCGTACATGGTTGCCTCCCTTCCTCCCCCGGGGGGACTTTTTTGTGGACTTAAGCTGAGGCTGCGAATTTGCTAAGCTTTGCCGATGACCTTGCCCGCCACCATTCCCTTAAACCCAGTCCTCGCCCGCGACAACGTTCGCGACGGGCGGGCGCGGTGGCGTGAAATCTTGCAGGCCGTCAATCAGGCACACGGCACGGCCTTGCCCGATGCCCGTCCGACAGAGCGCATCCTCAGACGCTTCAACGATGAACAGCCGGGGGCGGGAGAGGATGTGGATTTAGGTCCGCTTGAAGGCGTGTGCGTGGTCGTCGTGCCGGGTTTCTTGACCGAATGCGTGGCGTTTATAGCCGACGTACTGACCGACGCCATGGCGCACTTAAACGACTTAGGTGCCGAGTGTTCCATCGCTCGCGTGGACGGCCGCGGTGGGGCTGCGCACAATGCCCGCCAGCTTCGCGATCACGTGATGGCCTTGCCTGACAGCGCCACCACAATCGTTATTGCCATGTCCAAGGGCTGCGCCGACACCCTGGAAATGCTGGCGGCCTACCCAGAAACGCAGGCGCGCATCGACGGTTTTGTCAGCCTTGTGGGCTGCGTGTGTGGATCGCCCTTAGCCTTTCTGGTACCCGGTTGGTTGAGTTGGCTGGAACGCTCGGTACCGCTGCCCACCTGTAAGCGCCACGGTGGTGAGGCCCAAATCAGCCTGAACCCCAAAACGCGCACGGCGTTTATCCAGACCAATCCCATGCCCGCAGGTATCAAATACTATTCCTTAGGCGCCGCCGCCCAGCGCGCGGACATATCAAAGGGCATGCTGTCGGCGTTCGATGCGTTGACGCGCCTAGACCCCTTGAACGACGGACAGATGCTGCTGGGGGATCAGGTTTTACCGGACAGTGAGTTTCTCGGCGTGCTGGACTGCGACCACATTGCCACCGCTATGCCGTTCAATCGCTCAGACGGCGTGCTGGCGCGCTTTATCGCCAAACACCTGTTGGACCAAAATGCCTTCCCCCGCGAGGTCATGGCCGAAGCCCTGGTGCGCCGGGTGTTGGAAGACGTACGCGTTTAAGGCTTCACGCTATCTTGTCGGCGTGAAACAGCGTATGTCCTTAAGGGTGCGCACATTGAACGCACGCTTTAAATCGGACAATCAGAGATGCCTATAAGCTCGGTCGAACGGGGCGATGACCAATCGCTCAGACATTGCGCCGTATTTGGCGATGCGTTTTCAGCGGCACAATGCGCTCAACTCATTGATGTTTTTACCCGTTCTGTTGCCGCCAATGGCGGCTTGGTGGTCGGTCGTTTCGATCAAAAGGTGCGCCAATCCTCACTCGTGTGGTTGCCCGAACGCGAAGACTTATCCTGGGTTGATATGTGCTTGGCAAAGCTTGTCGCCGAGGCCAACCGGCAACTGTTCGGTTTTGCCCTTGATGGCTTTGAGGAGCAGATGCAAATGGCTGAGTATGGTCCGGGGCATTATTATGACTGGCACATTGACCGGGGGCAGGGCAGCGTTGCCGGGCGGCGCAAGTTAACCGTTTCGGTGCAACTGACGCAGCCGGACCTCTACCTTGGCGGTGCGTTGGAAATCAACGCCGACGGCCATCCGTTTGAGGCTGCGCGCGAGCTTGGTTCGGCGGTGGCTTTCGCCGCGACGACGTTGCACCGGGTGGCGCCGATTGTCAGCGGCGTGCGCCATTCGCTGGTGGCATGGGTGCACGGTCCCGCGTTCGTTTAAATGTTGCTATTTCGCCGCCATTTGATTGAGCAGGCGCATGGCGCTTTCCACCGCCTGGATGCGCACGCGGTGGCGATCTCCGTCAAAGGTGTGTTCTTCGTGTAAAGTCTCGAAATCATCGCGCGCGACCGCTATATGCACCCGACCGATCGGTTTATCGTCGCTACCGCCATCCGGCCCGGCGATGCCGGTTACCGAGGCGCTTAAATTGGCGTGGGAATGCTCCAAGGCACCCTCGGCCATGGCGCGGGCACACTCTTCGCTAACCGAGCCGTATTCCATGAAGACGTAGGCCGGTACGCCCAGCATTTCGCCCTTGGCTGGGTTGGTGTAGCTGACAATCCCACGGTCAAACATCGAAGACGATCCGGGGACTGACGTGATCAACCCGCCAATCAGTCCACCGGTACACGATTCCGCCAGGGCCAGCTTTAAATCCTTGGCTTGGCAGGTCTGCAACAAGTCTTCGGCCATGACATAGAGAATTTCCGGATACATCTACAGAACTCCCACGATATAAGGTGCTGCATACAATAGGATGAGATACAGCGCCACCAGACCGAACAGCCCGGCCAGCACGTCGTCCACCATAACGCCCCAAGCGCCGCTTATGGACTTGTCCGCCCAAGAAATCGGCCACGGCTTGAAGATGTCGAACAGGCGAAATAGCACAAAGCCAATGATATACGATAAAGGGTCTAAGGGGGACACCAGTAACACAATCCACTGGCCCGCGACTTCGTCGATGACAATCGCGCCGGGATCGTGATGTCCGGTGCGGTCCATGAAGTCTTTAGACGCCCAGAGGCCTACGATAAAGACGACGACAATAGCCACGCCTAAGGTCTTTAACCCGCCGATTTCCACCAACATCCACGCAAACGGTAGGGCACCTATCGATCCCCAGGTGCCCGGAGCCTTGGGCAGGTAGCCAGCCCCAAACCAGGTCGCCAGCAAGACGCCTGGGTGCGCAAGATTGGGCCGCGGGTTTTTTGCTGTGACGTCGGTCATATCGGAGGGAGACTCGCTGTAATAGGGTTGCTGAACTCAGCATACTCGAAGGACTTCACCGTTTCAAAAGTAAGATTTTTTAAGGGTGGAGTGGGTTGAGACGCAAGTGCCATCCTAAATTTTTAAGATTAAGGTCATGAAATACAATGAAAAAAAGTATTTATGAATATGTGCGTACGATGGTGAAAATTCGCTTAAGTGTATCCAAAATGACTTGCCACACAGCGCCCGTACGGATAGATTTTCGGTGCACGAACGGGCAATTGGGGGTGCAGCGGTTAAGCGCCAGCGTTGCCACCCGTTATACCACCCGTTATACCACCCGTGTGTTGCAAGGGTTGCCTAGCTCGAATCACGCCAAATTTAGGGGCAGTTGTTACCGATTTTTTTCGAGCATTTTGAAGCCCGTCCGTGCAATGCGATGGGTCAATCTAAAAGGGGGGGATGCATGACAGACAAACGACAGAAGACTGTGTCGTTGTTGAGTCCGGTCCAGGAATGGATGGATGAGCGTCTGCATGCGCTGTTTCCTTTTCGTCAAATTGTGTTCAGAAGCGAAGGCCGCGTTAAGTGCCTGAACTTAACCTCGCGCCTTCAGGGCGCGACTGCGGCTGTCATGCTGGCCGCCGCTGGCTGGGTGGCCTTTTCCACCGGCAGCGTGTTCCTTCACGAAATTCAATTGGCCCAAAAAGACGCCCAGGTGGCCGATGTGCGGGTGGCGTACCGATCATTATTGGGGGAAGTCGCTGACTACCAAAAACGTTTTTCCGGCGTGGTGCGCAACTTAGAAGAAAATCACGCCATGATGTTGAGCTTGGCAGGGCAAAACTCCAAGCTTCAAGAAAACCTGAGTACGTTGTCATCATCGCGTCAAGCGCGCGCCGATGTGGCCGCCAAGCGCGCCTCTATGACCGAGAATTTGAGCAACGTGGAAAGCCAAATGGCCTCTTTGGCGGAGCGTAACTTCTCGCTTAAAGACGACATGACCACCATCGAAACGGACCTGCAGGATGCCTTGAGCCAGCGCAACACAGCCTTGCTGGAAAGCACCCAAATGCGTCGCGATATCAAAGTGTTGGAAAATCAGCTGGTGCAGCTTGAAGAAAAAGAAAACACCACCGTCGCGACCCTCACCGATCAGGCTGAGAACTTCATTTCCAACATGGAAAATCTGATTGAGATGGCGGGCCTGGACGTTCAAGATCTCATGGCCGGAGATACGGAATTGGTTGCGGGCCAGGGCGGGCCGTTTATCGAGCTTACGTCCGACGGGCGTCCGGGGGGGCGTTTGAAATCTAAGTTGCAAAACCTGGAAAATCGTCTGGCGTATTCCGATAGCCTGCAGACCGTGATTAAGAAGATGCCGTTTGCGCCGCCGTTGCAGGGCTATTACCTAACGTCACAATTTGGCAAGCGCCGCGATCCGGTGAACAAAAGATGGTCCATGCACTATGGCCTGGATTTTGGCTCCAGCCCCCGCGCGTCCATCTATGTGACCGCGCCGGGTACGGTGGTCACCGCGGGTTGGAACGGCAATTTCGGGAAGATGGTTGAAGTCGATCATGGGGCTGGCATTAAGACGCGCTATGCCCATATGTCTAAAATTGTTGTTAAAAAGGGACAAACCGTTCGTTTTGGGGATAAAATAGGCCGCATCGGCAGTACCGGGCGTAGCACCGGCAACCACCTGCACTACGAAGTTATGTTCCGCGACAAAGGTTTGGATCCCATGCAATTTATCAAGGCAGGACGTTATGTTTTCCAAGAATAAAAAAAGCATCGGCCAACAACCGGCTCCGGTTCGTATGGTCCCGTCTATTATCAGTTCGGACTTGAAGATCATTGGTGATCTTGAAAGTTCCGGCGAAGTGCAGATTGACGGCGAGGTGTCGGGCGACATCCGTGCTAAGGTTTTGCTGGTCGGCGAAAGTGCCACCATCAGGGGCGAAGTCCTGGCCGAGACTGTCCGCGTTCACGGCAACGTCAATGGACAGATCAAGGCCAAATTCGTCAATCTTGCAAAGACCGCACATGTGGTCGGCGACATCTTGCATGAAAACCTGTCCATCCAGGAAGGCGCCTTCTTGGAAGGTCATATGATGCATATGAGCGAGCAAGACGTGAAGGCGATGGACGATGCCAACGCGGACACATCCGAAAAAGCTGCCACAGCCCAGAGCCCTGGGAAACCGGGCGAGGATCGCGTCAATCTGGTGGTGAAACCCGGACCGTCGGTCGCAAAGCCGCCAGCAACACCGCCTACGACGCCGCCAGTGGGGGCGCCTGCAACAATCAAAGTCGGATAAGGCTTAATAACGCGGACCTTGCTAAATATATAAAAGGCGGCCTTTCGAGGTCGCTTTTTTTGTCTAGCATGCTGAAAATCAATGCCTTCACCCCTATATCATTACGTGTATGATTGTTAGCCTTGAGGAAAACGTGCCGCATGTTGAAAAATTTAACCCTGAAGCAGACCTCCGTTTTTATGGTTGTTCTGTTGTTAAGCGCCGGCGGCGGGCTTTTTGGCGCATCCATCTACATCACTGGTGAAGTTCATAGCGTCAAGGGGGCGTGGACGGAGTTCCAGTTGGTACGCTCCGAAAAAGGGCGTTTAGGCGGTCAACTGCGCGCCGCGCTGGGCTACGGCGGCATGATCCACAGCTTCAAGAACTACATCCTGCGCAAAGACCCTCGGCAACTTGAAAATACCCAGGAACGCATTGGCGGGGTGCATACGGTGCTGGCGCAATATAGCCTGTTACCACTGTCAGGGATCGAACGCGCTGCGGTCAACGATATTCGCGCCACGACATATGCCTATCAAAAGGCCCTGACCACGGTCAGTGAGGCCGTGGTCATGGGTAAGACGTCCTCACAGATTGACTCGTTGAGTGAAGTTGACGATAGCCTAGCGCTGCGTGGGCTTAAAACCTTGGCCCTGGAAGCGAAAAAAACAGTCGTTGGCGACGCGGAACTGGCGACCAAGGCCGTGCTGATCGCCGATTTGCAGGCCAATGCGGGTTATGGCGGCATGATCCATAACTTTAAAAATTATGTGCTGCGCAGCGATGATAAATACCGTGTGGCGGCGCAGACGGACCTGACCAAGTTACAGTCCATCATCAAAACTTTTCGGGGCTTCGATATTCAACGTGGCGAGATTATCGCTTTGAATGATTTAGAATCCACCCTTGGTGCCTACGCCGATGCGCTCAACACCATCAAGACCATGGTGGAGTGGGGGGCTACGATTGAAGAGATTGACGCTGAGGTAAAGGTCAATGACGTCCCGGCCCTGCGTGGCCTGGATTTGTTGGTACTTGAATCCAACCTTGAAATTTTAGAGCGCTCGCATGCCGTGGATACTTCGTTAACGACGATCATCAACGCGGAAACTATCGTTACTGGGGGCACGATTTTGCTGATGCTGTTCATCGCGGCGCTGTTATTTTGGTTGCTGCGTAAACAGATCATCGCCCCCCTGGACGCCATGTCTCGCAACATGCGGCGTATCGCGGACGGGGATTATGTCATCGACATCCCCGATCCGGTTGGAAACACCGAAATTGCCCATATGACCCGCGATTTGCAGGTCTTGCTGAAAAACTCGGTCAAGCGCTATGAGGCAGAACAAGGCTTGGCAGAGGCCAACGAAGAACTCAGCCGACAATTGGTTGAAGTTGAAGCCCTGCGTGAGCAATCCGAGGAACAAGCCGTCCTTGCCGTGGAGCTGGCGGAAACCATAGCCGCGTCTAAGGATGAGGCGGACTTAGCCAAAGCCCGGGCCCTGGCCGACGAGCGGCGCACGCGCACCATCATGAATACGGTGACGGATGCCATCATCACCATCGATGCCAGGGGTTTGATCGAAACCTTTAACATGGGTGCGCAGACCATCTTCGGTTATACGCCGGAAGAGGTCATCGGTCGCAACGTGTCGTTCCTCATGCCCGAACCGGTGCGCTCGGTTCATGACGGTTACCTAGAGACCTTCCTCGACGGACGGGCGACGCGAATAGCTGGGCGCACGGTGGAACAGGTGGCGCTACGCAAAGACACCACGACCTTTCCCATCGACCTGTCGGTGAACCCCATGTACTTGGGCGATGAAATCAGCTTCATCGGCGTTATCCGCGACATCACCGAGCGCAAAGCAGCCGAAGAAGAAATTCACCGCTTGGCGATGACCGACCCGTTGACCGATCTGGCCAACCGCAATTCCTTTAACTCCCACTTTGCAGAAGCCCTGGCTCAGTCTCGTCGCCGCAATACGCACGTGGCATTGTTGATGATTGATCTGGATAAATTCAAACCCGTGAATGACCAATACGGCCATCCGGTGGGGGACGCCTTGTTGATTGAGGTGGCGAATTGCTTGCGCGAAATCTGTCGGGAAACGGATATTATCGCGCGCCTGGGCGGTGATGAATTTGCCGCGATCCTGACGGACCTAAACGACCCTCAAAGCGCTATCGCACCGACCGAAAAGATCATTGCCGCGCTGTCGAAACCCATGACCGTCTTAGGACAGACGGTACAGATCGGCGCCAGTGTCGGTATCGCCTATTTCCCCGACGACGCCAACAGCGAAGATGCCCTAATCACCTTGGCAGACAATGCCCTGTACGCCGCCAAAGAGGCCGGGCGCAATACCTATCGCATGCATAAAAAAGAGTAATCAGGGCTGCGGCAAGTGTGCCTGTTCGCCATTGAGTTTAACGCGGTAAACGTTGAGGTTCCCCAGCACCCGCTGCACGTAGTTGCGGGTCTCAGTATAGGGAATCATTTCAATCCAGTCGACCAAGTCAACGCCGTTTGAGCGCGGGTCGCCAAAGGTGCGCACCCAGCGCTTCACCCGGTGCGGGCCTGCGTTATAGGCCGCCAGCGCCATGGCGTAAGAGCCGTCGTATTTCCCCACCATGTCCGACAGGTACACCTGACCGATGACCAAGTTATAGGTGGCATCTTTCATCAATCGTTCGCGGTCATAGGGTAGGCGATTGTTTCTTGCCACGACCTTGGCGGTGGCGGGCATCACCTGCATCAGTCCGCGCGCCCCCGCGTGACTTTTGGCGTCTACGTAAAACGCGCTTTCCTGACGGATAACGGCCAGCACCAACGGCGTTTCCACCGGGTCGCCGATGGCTTTGTGACGCGGCGGCTGTAAGGCCGGGTAGCTGATATCACCCAGCGGCGCACCGTTGCGCGCGGACGCCTTGGCGACGTGGATGGCCAGATCGGGGCGGCCATAACGGGTGGCGAAGGCCGCCGTCAATTGCTGCCATGCGGCTGAGGTATGGGCATCGGCCAGATGAATGATAAACGGGCGCATGCGCTGGGGCTCACCCATTTCGGCCAATATCTGTGCCGCGCGGCGGATGGGGTTGGCTTTGAACGTGGCCAGGGTTTTGGCGTCCGGCCCATGAACGCCAACGGGGAAGGGGGCCGGGTCATGTCCGAGGCTGGCCGCTGCCAACTGCCCGTAATAGGTGGTGGGGTAGCGGGCGGCCTGTTCCATCCACGTGCGGGCGTCGTCTGCCCGGCCCATCGATTGTGTCGCGCGCCCGGCCCAATAGGCCCCGCGGGCAAGCGATATGGGGTAGCTTACCGCCTTGAGCATATGTGTGAAATGCTTCAAGGCGCGTTCGGGGTTGTTCAAAAAGCGCAATTGAATCCAGCCGCTCAGCCATTCCGCATCGGAAAATTCGACAGCGTATTTTGACGTCAGGCCGTGGCGACTGGTCAGTTTATAAGCCTCTGCGGGCTTGTCGTCTTGCAGGTACGAGCGCGCCAAGATCGCGCGTTCACCCCACCATTTATCGGGCCGTACCAGATCGCCGCGAAAGCCTTTAATCAGCTCTACAGCCCCCTCGGTTTTGTTCTTGCGCCGCCGCCAGCGTGCCCGTTCATAGACCAGTCCTGGATGGTCCAACAAGTGGGGTGCGGTTTTTTGCAGGTCTGAAATAGCCTTGTCGACATTGCCTTCGCGGCGCATGAGCCACAAACGCGCCACCGCCAGCTTGCGGGTGGGCTCACTGACCTTCCAAATTTGCCGCCGTGCGGGCCAGAACTTTTCCGACCACACCAGCCGTTCCAACCGGGCGGCGTTATCAGCCTTTGTGATGTGCTTTTTATGGCGTCTGTAAAAGCGTTTTTCCAAGGACTTGCCAAAATCGCCTTCGATCCACAGCTTGCGGATAACCCGTACCCCTTGGTCCTTTTGCCCCAAGGCCAACAGGGCTTCGGCTTCGCGTATGCGGCCCTGGGTGGATAAGGGGCCGCCCATGGTCTGAAACCAAGCCAGCACGTCTTGGGGCTGGAGCTTGGACGGCATGGTTTTTTCGGCACGCCTGAGCATGGTCACACGCTGCGGCCACACTTGCCCCCAGTCTTGCTGGCTGTCTAAGAAAGATTTGATGTCTTCAAAGCGGGCGGGGGAGCGGGGCGCGGTGAGGTAACTCCACACCAAAACTTTCACCACGCTGGCATTTTTGACCTTTCGTGTGAGGCGCAGGGCATCTTTAAAGCGGTTTCGATCTATGGCTTGGAACACCCGTTGCGCGGCCTTGGCGTCGACCGCTGTCACCAGTGAGGCGGGCGGCAAAAAGCGATCTGGGTATAAAATATGCGCATCGGGCTTGCGCGGCGGCAGATTCGGCGCCTTCGTTTTGGCCGCGACCGTGTAAGGCACGGCACACAGGCACAGCACCAAAGCCGCTGTTTTCAGCCGTTTCCTGGTCCAATTGCGCAACCGGGCGCGTGCGATTCGTGTCATGTTTTATCCCTGGCTTTAAATGCCCGGAAAAAAGGGTACCTACTTAAGCGCGGTCTCTCAAGCGAAGCGTCATGTCATGCTTGCCGCACTGCGCCTTACACGGTAAGTTCCCCGCCATAGAAATTGAGGACACTCCAGGAGTTTAAGCCGATGTATACGGGTTCTTTCGTTGCCCTTCTGACGCCGATGAAGACCGGTGCCGTTGATGAGGCCGCCTTCCAGTCCTTTGTGGATTGGCAAATCAATCAAGGGACCAACGGTCTTGTGCCGTGCGGAACCACGGGCGAATCGCCGACGCTGAGCCATACCGAGCACAAGCGTGTGACCGAGCTGTGCATCGAAGTGACCGCCGGGCGCGTGCCGGTGATGGCGGGCGCTGGCTCGAACTCGACCGCCGAAGCCGTGGATCTGGCCAAGCACGCCGAGGGTGCGGGGGCATCATCCGTGTTGGTGGTGTCGCCGTATTACAACAAGCCCACCCAAGACGGCCTGTATGCGCACTTCAAGGCGGTGAACGACGCCGTGGGCATTCCCATTTATGTTTACAACATCCCCGGACGCTCGGTGGTGAACGTGGACCTAGACACCATGGCGCGTTTGGCCGAGCTGCCGAACATCGCGGGTGTTAAGGACGCGACCTCTGACTTGGCCTTGCCGATTGTGACAAAGCGCGCCATCGGCGCTGATTTTTGCCAACTGTCTGGCGAAGACGCCACCGCCATTCCATTTTTGGCGGCGGGCGGTCACGGCTGCATTTCGGTCACCGCTAACATTGCCCCGGCCCTGTGCGCGGCGCAGCACGCGGCGTGGAACGCTGGCGACATGGTCGGTGCTCTGGCTATTCAGGATCAACTGATCGCGGTTCACACGGCGATGTTTTGTGAAAGCAGCCCCGGCCCGGTGAAGTACGCGGCCGAGCTGTTGGGTCTTTGCGGATCTGAAATGCGTCTGCCGATGGTGGAAATTTCCGCCGCGTCTAAGGCTCAGGTCGAAGCCGCGCTTAAAGAAGCGGGCCTGTTGGGCTAACCGTTATGGGCAAAAAGAAAAAGAAGCACGGCGCTTCCGATAACATTGCGGCGCAAAACCGCAAGGCCCGGCACGACTATCACATCGAAGACAACTTTGAAGCGGGCATCATGTTGATGGGGTCCGAGGTGAAATCGTTGCGCCGGGGTCAGGCCAGTATCGGTGAGGCTTATGCTCAAGAAAAAGATGGGGAACTTTACCTCGTCAATGCCTATATCCCAGAATACGCCCCCGCCGCCGCGCACACCGGGCACGACGATCCCAGGCGTGCGCGTAAGTTATTGCTGCACAAGCGCGAGATTGCGCGCCTGTTTATGGCCATCTCGCGCGAGGGGTACACCTTGGTGCCGCTCAGCATCTTTTTTAACGATCGCGGCATCGCCAAGGTGGATTTAGGCCTCGGTAAGGGCAAAAACAAAGGCGACAAGCGCCAGTCCAACAAGGACCGCGATTGGAAACGCGATAAGGCGCGCTTGATGTCTCACAAGAACGGGTGATGTTATGTCTAAAGATAAGCCACGCCTTCCACCGGGGCAGCAGTTAACGCAGAAATTCCCGGTGCTGGACTTAGGCGTGCAGCCGCCCATCGATCTCAAAGATTTCCGCCTCACCGCGTCGGGCCTGATTCAAAACCCCATTGATTGGGGGTGGGACGATTTCAAAGCCCAGCCTCAAGTGTCACTCACGACCGACATTCACTGCGTCACCACGTGGTCGCGCTATGACAACGCATGGGAAGGGGTGTCGGGTCAGCATTTTCTGTCCGTGGTAAAACCTAAGCCAGAAGCCAAATTCATGGTGTTTCATAGCCACGACGGCTACACCACGAACCTGCCACTGAGCGCCTTCGACGACGACGATGTGATTTTGGCGCACAGCTGGAATGGTGAACCCATCACCCGCGAACACGGCGGCCCGGTGCGCCCGATTATCCCCAAGCTTTATTTGTGGAAAAGCGCCAAGTGGGTTAAGCACGTAACGTTCTTGGACAAAGACGTACCGGGCTATTGGGAGGTGCGCGGCTATCACAACAACGGCGACCCGTGGGAGGAAGAGCGTTTTGGTTAAGTTTCTGGCAACCGTATTGGCATTATTCGTGGCGCTGCCGGGAACGGCCCAGGCAGGCTCTGCACACGACTTCACGTTTCAGTCCATCGATGGCGGGCCGCTGCCCTTGTCTGCATATAAGGGCAAGGTGGTGCTGGTGGTGAACACCGCGTCGCTGTGCGGCTTTACGCCCCAATACAAGGAACTTCAGGCCCTGTGGGAAACGTACCAGGACCGGGGCTTGGTGGTGCTGGGGGTGCCGTCCAACGACTTTGGCAGCCAAGAGCCGGGCACCAGCGCCGAGATCAAAGACTTTTGCACAACCAACTTTTTCATCACCTTCCCGTTGGCCGACAAGGAAGTGGTCAGCGGCGACGGTGCGCATCCGTTCTATGTCTGGGCCAAGGCGGAGCTGGGCGCGTTGGCCGCCCCTAAATGGAACTTCCACAAATACCTGATAGGCCCGGACGGGCGCTTGGTCGACTGGTTCGCCACCACCACCAAACCGAACGCGCCCAAAGTCACCAAAGCCATTGAGTCCCTGCTGGTGCAATAGGGCCGAACGGCGTTATACTTACGGCGGCACACAACGGCTATAATAGGGGGGGGCGGATATGTCTGAATTATTTAGGGATAATTCGCCACTTTCGACGGGCATTACCCAGGTCGATGACGAGCACGCACACCTTCATACGGAGTCCAAACGTGTGGCGGCCTTGATCGCTCGCAATGACGATCCCGACGCCGTCCAAGCTGGTATTCTCGCCTTCACAGATTTGTTAGAGGCGCACTTCCAATACGAAGAAACGCTGTTTAAACGCCTGCGTAAGGATCGTGCGATTGAGCATCACAATGAGCACGCCACGCTGTTGCTGTCGCTCAGGCTGTTTGCCGACACCGTCAAAACCCGCGAAGTCGGAGACAACTGGAGCGACTTCATCAACCTCGAAGACGTTCTGCTCAAACACATCATCCTGTTCGACATGGATTTTAAGGAGTAGCCCTCAGCCCCCCACAACCAGCCCGTCGCGAAACGTGTACAGTTTGCCGTGCGGGATCGGTACCCAGGCTTCGTCTTTGGTAAGCGGGGTGGTGGCGATGACGGTGACGATGTCGGTGGGCGCGGTTTCCTTGCAAAAGTCGATCTCTAAGTCGTCATCGACCAAGTTTGCCAAACCAAACGGGGCGCGCCTTGTCAGGTAGCTGAGCTTGGTGGTGTTGTAGACAAACAGCTCGCGCGACTCGCTCAGCAACATGTTGAAGGTGCCGTGCGAAGCAATCTGATCCGACAGGCTCTGAATAAGCTCAGCCAGCGCGCGGCGGCTGCGCGGTGGCCTTGCGTGTTTGCGCCGAATTTGGTCCAGCATCCAACAAAAGGCGTGCTCGCTGTCGGTGGTGCCAACCGGATGGAAGTGGGTGAGGGGCCTTTTTTTGACGCCCGGAAGCTTGCCGTTGTGGGCGAAGGTCCAGTTGTGCCCCCACAATTCACGCACGAACGGGTGGGTGTTTTCCAGGCACACCTTGCCGTGGGTGGCCTTGCGGATGTGGCTGATGACGATGGTGCTTTTGATGGCGTAATTGCTGATCAGCTGGGCGATTTCAGAACTGGCACTGGGGTTGGGGTCGTGAAAGGCCCGACAGCCATTACCTTCATAGAAGGCGATGCCCCAGCCGTCCCGATGATGATCGGTGCCGCCGCCGCGCCGCATCAGTCCCGAAAAACTAAAGCAGATATCAGTCGGAACGTTAGCGCTCATACCCAAAAGTTCACACATGGCCCGATCATAGCGGCGTTGGCGGGCGTGGGGAAGGTGGCTCCGTGTGATTTTATGTGCTTTCGTCATCTCTATGCTATAACCGTTCCAAGCCGCCTCCCGTGATTTGGATAAAACCCTCAGATGCTCCAAAAACTTTCGCTTCGCACCAGGTTAATCACCTTGGTCACTGGTATTTTGCTGGTCGGTTTCTTTGCCACCAACCTGCTGAATTATCAAGTGTCCAAGGGGGCTTTGCGCACCACAGTTTTGGAAAACGAACTGCCGCTGTCTTCGAATAATATCTATTCGGAAATTCAGGCGGATTTGCTGCGCCCGGTGTTCATTTCGTCGCTGATGGCGAACGATACCTTCGTCCAGGACTGGGTTCTTGAAGGTGAGACCGATCCGCAGCGTATGGTGCGTTACCTCATCCAAATCCGGGACCAGTACGAGACCTTCACATCCTATTTCATATCCGCCAAGACCTTGCGCTATTACCACTTTGGTGGTGCGTCCAAGGTGTTAAACGCAGACGATCCCGTTGATGCCTGGTTTTTCGCCACACGCGATGCGACGGAGCCTTACGTCGTCAATGTCGATTTCAATGCCCAGCAAGAGGGCTCGCTCACGATCTTTATCAACTACCGAGTGACCGATGCCAACGGTGCGTTTCTTGGCGTCACCGGGGTTGGTTTGCAGTTGGAAAGCGTGACCCGGCTGGTGCAAGACTATCAGGCAAATTTCCGCCGCAACGTGTACTTCGTCGATCAAGACGGGCTGATCCGGGTTCATGCCAACGCAGCTTTCGAGGGCAAATCCAATATTCATGAGATTGAGGGCTTAAGTGCCATCGCCGATCAAGTGCTGGAGCAAGACCGTGGCTCTTATGCTTATTCCACTAACAATGACACCATTTTGCTCACCACCCGCTATATCCCCGAACTGAAGTGGCATCTGTTCATTGAGTTACCGGAATCCCAGGCGCTGTCGAATATGCGCCAGGGCTTTTTGCGCAACCTCATCATCGCCCCGGTGGTGATTTTGGTGACCATCTTGTTGATTGGCTACACCATCAATATTTTCCAGCGCCGTCTGGAAGCCATGGCGATTACGGACAAGCTGACGGGCTTGAAAAACCGTGAATTTTTTGATGAGTCATTGGTTCAGGCGGTCAAACGTTACAAGCGCGATAAAAAGGTATTTTCCCTTTTGATGATCGACATCGACCATTTCAAGCTGATCAACGATGAGAACGGCCACTTGGCTGGTGATGAGGCGATCCACCGTATTGCCGAGATCACCGCCGCTACGGTCCGTGAAAGCGACATCGTGTGCCGTTGGGGTGGGGAAGAGTTCGCCATCATCGCCGAAGACTGTACAGTGGCGAAGGCACAACGGTTGAGCCATGCCGTGCACAAGGCTATTCGCGCCGAGGTGTTCTTTCCCGGCACAAGCGATATGAGCATAACCGTCAGTATCGGACTTACCGAAGCTAGGCCACACGATGATGAAAATATGCTCATCGGCCGCGCCGACAGGGCGCTCTATCTCGCCAAGGATAATGGCCGCAATCGCACCGAGACGCTGTAATTTTCTAACTTAAGGATCCGATATGACCGACCAACCCAAACAGCTGCTGCACATGGTGTTCGGTGGCCACGTGAAGGACCCCCAAGGGGTCGAGTTTGACGATCTCAATAACCTCGACATCGTTGGCGTCTATCCCAGCAATGCCTTGGCCTTGAACGCCTGGCGCGCCAAGGCGCAAGCCAGCGTCGATGACGCGCACATGAAGTACGTGGTGGTCCATATGCACCGCCTGCTTGACGATCCAGAACATCAGAAATAGCTTTAAAAAAGACTGCTAATCGTCTGTATTTTCAGGAATTTCTTTGCCGTTGAGTTCGCTTTCGCGGGCTTTGCGATCATGCGCGTCTTGGGCCTTTTCCGCCTTGGTGCGGCCGAATTTGGCGCGGTTGTCTTGTGCTTTTTTACTCTTGGCAAGCTTTGCTTTGGCCTTGCGAAACTGGCCTAAGTTGACAACCTCGGCCATGGTTAACCTTGCGGGTCTGAGGTGAGCAGGAAGTCCGCCGCTTGGGCGTAATCGGTAAAATGCTGAAAGGCAGGAAAATCATCCAGAACCGACTGCGGGCTGCGGAAAAAGCACGATGTGTTCGCGGCTTGGATCATGCCGGTATCGTTATAGCTATCGCCCATGGCAGCGGTGAAAAAATTTAGCTCTTTCAGGGCGTTGACGGATTTTGTCTTGTGGTCGGTTGTGCGCAGACGGTAGCCGCTGATGTGTCCATCGTCGGCCACGTCCAGGTAATGGCAAAACAGCGTCGGTCGCCCCAACTGTTCCATCAAGGGCTTGGCAAAGCCGTAGAACGTATCGGACAGGATGATCACCTGAGCATGGCCGCGGAGCTCGTCCAAGAAGTCCTTGGCCCCCTCCATCGGCCCCATGTCGGCGATGACGTCCGAGATCAGGTCCATTTTGATGCCGTGCTGGTCCAACACCTTGAGGCGATGGCGCATCAGTTCGTCATAATCCTTGATGTCGCGGGTGGTGAGGCGCAGCTCCTCGATCCCGGTTTTATCGGCCACGCCCAGCCAAATTTCGGGGACCAAGACGCCTTCCATATCCAAACAAATCACGCGCATGTCAAATCACCTTCGGAATCGGTTTAATGGTGCGGGGATCGTAACAAATGCGGCCTTTAAAGCAAGCTGGAGAACACGTCCTCGAACATCTGTTCGGTCAAACGCCCGGTGTTGGTGTTGTAGCGAGAGCAGTGGTAGCTGTCGGCCAGCATCAAACCCTGTCCCAAATCGTGCTGGGCACCGTGGGCGAATTTGAACTTTGATTGCTTGAGGCCTAAGGTTTTCAGCACGGCGTTATGGCTCACCAAGCCCAACGACACGATGGTGCGCAAGTTCGTCATAGCCGCTATTTCCGCCACTAAAAAGGGGCGACAGGCGGCGACTTCAAAGGCTGTCACCTTATTTTGCGGTGGCACGCAGCGCACCGCATTGGTGATGCGACACCCCGTTAGCTCAAGGCCGTCGTCAGCACTTTGGCCAAAGGTTCCGCGCGCTAAGCCAAACTTCACCAAGGTGGGGTAGAGCAAGTCACCCGCAGCGTCGCCGGTAAACGGCCTACCGGTGCGGTTGGCCCCTTTAAGTCCCGGTGCCAGGCCGACAATGAGGATGGGCGCGCTTAACGGCCCGAAGCTGGGGACAGGAGCGTTGTGAAAATCTGGGAATTTACCCTGGTTTTCGGCGCGAAAGTCCACCAGCCTGAGACACTGGGGGCAATCGAGGCTGGGTTCTAGCGCGTTCATTTACGTATTGGTGAAATCGCCTGGGGTCTTGTAGTCGGTTTCGGCTTCGCCTTCGTCAGCAGCTTCGTTATCCGGCTGAGGGTCAGGCTGATCGCTAGGGGGCTGGGGGGCTGAGGAGTGATGGTCTTCGCGGGGCGGACGCACCGGGCGTTCGCCGCCGCGCCCGATGGCGGCTTGCAGATCCATCAATTCAATGAAGTTATCGGCTTGGCGGCGCAATTCGTCGGCCACCATGGGCGGTTGGGACTTGACCGTGCTCACCACCGAACAGCGCAATCCCATGCGTTGGATGGCTTCGATCAGGCGGCGGAAGTCACCGTCGCCGGAAAACAACACGATATGGTCCAGCGCCGGGGCCATTTCCATCACGTCGATGGCCAACTCGATATCCATATTGCCTTTGATTTTGCGCCGACCTGCGGAATCGGTGAATTCCTTGGTGGGCTTGGTCACCATGGTATAGCCGTTGTAATCCAACCAATCGACCAGCGGGCGCAGGGGCGAGTATTCGGCCTCATCCATCAGGGCAGTGTAATACATGGCCCGCACCAGGCGGCCCTTGGTGGCGAAATGTTCTAAAAGGCGCTTGTAATCAATGTCAAAATTTAAGGCACGGGCGGCGGCATAGAGGTTGGAGCCGTCAATAAACAGCCCAATACGTTCCTGAGGATAAATAAGCATGAAAAAAATCCCTATAAATAATAGAATATTCGGTATCTGGTGCTCGTCTTATGGCTTATAGGTAGGCCGCTCACAGTCCCTTCGCAAGGGTAAACGCACTTTAAAGCGAGCGGATTCGCACATGATTTTCATCGGTATCGGCGCCAATTTACCCTCCACCACGCACGCGACCCCGCTGGCGGCTTGCGTGGCGGCGGTGGCAGCCCTTGACGCTAGCGCGGGGGTGCGGGTGCTCAGCGTATCGCGCTGGTTTGAAAGCGCACCCGTGCCGGCGTCGGATCAACCATGGTTTATCAACGGCGTTGCGCGGATTGAAACAGAGCTAAGCCCGGCAGGCCTGCTGGAGCTTTTGCATGGCATCGAGACTGGCTTTGGGCGCGTCCGCGGCGAACGCAACGCGCCCCGCGTGCTGGATTTGGACCTGCTGGCCTATGACGATGTGCTGATTTCAGGGACTGGCATCGAAATTCCCCATGCACGCCTGCATCAGCGCGCCTTCGTCGTGCTGCCGCTGAGCGATTTAGCACCCGATTGGGTGCATCCGGCTTTGGGCAAAAAACTCAAGGATTTAGCCGCTAAATTGCCCAAAGATCAGATCTGTCGGCCGATAAAGTAAGTAAATATAAAATAATCGGCTAATTATCTTGCGTTGGGGGGCGCATACCAATATAAAATCCGCAGATTCACAACGATTTTACGGAGACTTGCTCATGGCCCGCGTTACGGTCGAAGACTGTGTAATGAAGATCCCCAACCGCTTTGAGTTGGTGATGACCGCCGCCCAACGCGCGCGCGACGTCGCTGCTGGCGCCGAGCTGACCCTGGTGCGCGATAACGATAAAAACCCCGTTGTTGCGCTGCGCGAAATTGCCGATGAAAACGTCGACTTTGCCGAATTGGAAGAAACCCTGATCAAGGGCCTGCAGCGTTACATCCAAAGCGACGAACCCGTCGAAGACGAAATGGACGTACGCGCCCTTCAGCAAGACGTAAGCGGTGGTGACTTTGGCGATGCCAACGAAGCTGAAGAAGTTAAAGAAGACGAACTCACCGTTCACGATGTCGCCGCCGAAGAAGTTGAGGCGGCTATCAAGGACGCCGAAGCCATGATGGAAGGTGGCGAAGTCGAGGAGGGATAAACATGATCCAGCGCGCCTCTTTGCACTGCTTGGCGTGCCACCCTTCTTTTGCCGTGCCGGTCTGCTCGGCTGCCCATCAGAAAATTCCAAAGCCCTTCGCTTATTTTAGGCGGAGGGCTTTTGCATGATCCGCCAATTCGAACTTGTTGATCTGGTCAAATCTTACGACCCGCATGCGGACGAGGACATGATCGACCGCGCCTACGTCTTTGCCATGAAGGCCCACGGCAGCCAGGTGCGCGCATCGGGCGACCCGTACTTTTCACACCCCCTTGAAGTCGCGGGCATTTTGACCGGGTACCGCCTTGATGTCGCAACCATCGTCACCGCATTGCTGCACGATACCGTTGAAGACACCGGGGCGACCCTGGAAGAAATCGCCAAGGTTTTCAGTGACGAGGTGTCGAAACTGGTCGATGGCGTCACCAAGCTGACCCAAATCGAAATTCAATCGGATCATGCCAAGCAGGCGGAAAATTTCCGCAAGCTGTTGTTGGCCATGTCCGATGACATCCGCGTGTTGTTGGTGAAGCTGGCCGACCGCCTGCACAACATGCGTACCCTGCACCACATCAAAAGTGTCGATAAACGCAAGCGCATCGCCACCGAGACCATGGAAATATTTTCCCCGCTGGCCGAACGCATCGGCATGCAGGAAATGAAGAACGAACTGGATGATTTAGCGTTCGCCGAGATTAACCCAGAAGCCCGCGATTCCATTATCAAGCGCCTGGATTATCTACGTGCCGAGGGCAAGGCCCTGGTGCCTAACATTATTGAAGAGCTGACCAAAACCCTGAAAGAGAACGATATCGACGCGGTCATTACCGGGCGTGAAAAGACTCCGTATTCGATCTGGCGTAAGATGCAGTTCCAAGACATTCCGTTTGAGGCCATGTCCGACATCATGGCGTTTCGCATCGCGGTGGACGGTATCGACAATTGCTATAAGGCGCTGGGCGTAATCCATAATGCTTATCGCGTGGTGCCGGGGCGTTTTAAAGATTACATCTCGGTTCCCAAGCCGAATGGCTATCAGTCCCTGCATACGGGCATCATCGGCCCCAAACGTCATCGCATCGAAATTCAAATCCGCACCTTGTCGATGCACGATGTGGCGGAAAACGGCGTCGCTGCGCACTGGCAATATAAACAAGGCGCGGACGGCATATCGGGCAAGCCCACCGACGGCAAGCAGTACCGCTGGCTGCGCGAATTGCTGGAAATTTTGGAAAACGCCGCCGAGCCGGAAGAGTTTTTGGAACACACCAAGTTGGAGATGTTCCAAGACCAAGTGTTTTGCTTTACGCCCAAGGGTGACCTGATCAACTTAACCCAAGACGCGACCCCGGTGGACTTCGCCTATGCGGTGCATACCGAAGTGGGCGACCGCTGCGTTGGTGCCAAGATCAACGGGCGCATGATGCCGTTGCGCACGCGCCTTAAAAATGGCGATCAGGTAGACATCGTCACCTCTAAATCGCACACCCCGTCGCCGACCTGGGAAAATTTCGTCGTCACCGGCAAGGCGCGGGCGCGCATCCGGCGTTATGTGCGCTTGAAGGAACGCGACCAATACATCGAATTGGGCCAGGCCATGCTGGAACGGGTGTTTGTGGAAGACGACTACCACCTGACCGAAAAGGGTCTCAAGGGGGTGCTGAAGATCTTCCAAAAAGACACCGCCGATGAACTCATCGCCGAGGTTGGCATGGCGCACATCGCCGCGCGCGACGTGTTGGAAGCGGTTTACCCCGGCGCCAAGAAAAAGCCCAAGCCCAAAATCGGCAAGGTCGCGGCGCTGTGGGCGAAGCACGGCAAGGGTAAAAACAAGAAAAAGGAAAAGGTCAAGCGCACGGGCATTCCCATCCGCGGCCTAATTCCCGGCATGGCTATGCATTACGCGGGCTGTTGCCATCCGTTGCCGGGGGATCGCATCGTCGGCATCATCACCACCGGCAAGGGGGTGACCATTCATACCATCGATTGTGACAAGCTGCATCAATTCGAAGAACAGCCGGAACGGTGGATTGACGTATCGTGGGAACAAGACTCTTCGCACAGCCAAGATCACGTGAGTCGCATGCACTTAACGCTGTTGAACGTCCCCGGTGCTTTGGGCGAACTGTCCAATGTCATCGCGCGGGGCGAGGGTAACATTTCGAACCTAAAGATCGTCACACGTTCGCCTGATTTTTACGACATGTTGGTGGACGTTGAAGTGCGTGACGTTAAACACTTGAACGAAATCATCGCCGCTTTGCGGGCCAACCCGGTGGTGAATGCCATTGAACGCGCGCGCGGATAAATTTTGTCCCTTCCTAAACCTCTTTGACCTATAGTTCGGCCATGTTCCAGAGACGTCAAAAACTGTCCATTTTTAAGCGCGGTCGCCAGTTCTTCTGGCCGACCGCAGGCTGGCATCGTTCGACCCGCTACGTGTTTCATCGCGTGGCGCGCATTCCGGGGTCTGCGTATTCCCTGGCGGCGGGCTTTGCGTGTGGCGCGGCGATCTCATTCACGCCGTTCATCGGCCTGCATTTTGTGCTGTCGGCGCTGCTGGCCTATATCATGCGCGCCAATATCATCGCCAGCGCCATCGGCACGGCGGTGGGCAATCCTTGGACCTTTCCGTTCATTTGGGTTGGCATCTTTAACGTCGGCTCGTGGATCGTGCGCACCGACGGCGTTGAGGCCCATAAGGTGGACTTTTTGGAAGTGCTTACCGAAAGCATGCAGGCGATGCACCGCTTAGATTGGCAATACTTAGTCGAGACCTCCGGCCCGGTGCTCTGGCCGATGCTTGTGGGCAGCGTTCCGGTGTGCGTGTTGGTGTGGATCATAGTCTATCTGCCGCTGCGTCCGATGATTTCTAAGTATCAAGAAGCGCGCCATCACCGGCGTACCCGCAAGGCCCGTAAACTTGAGAAGGCTGCCAAATGACCAATCGTCTGCGCTTAGGCGTCAACATTGATCACGTCGCCACTATTCGCAACGCGCGGGGCTGTGGCTATCCAGACCCGGTGCGCGCGGCCAAGCTGGCAGCAGAGGCGGGGGCGGACGGCATCACCGCGCACTTGCGCGAAGACCGCCGCCACATCACCGACGACGACATCACCCGCCTATGCGCCGAGATCGACTTGCCGTTGAACCTGGAAATGGCGGCCACCGCTGAAATGTTGGAAATAGCCTTGAGGCACAAACCGCATGCGGCGTGCATCGTCCCGGAAAAACGTGAAGAACGCACCACCGAGGGCGGCCTCGACGTTGTCGGCAGCTTCGACATACTGAAACCATTTATTGCGGCGCTGGATGATGCAAACATCCGGGTATCGCTGTTCATTGAGCCAGATGCCCAAGCCCTTGACGCCGCCAAGGCTCTGGGCGCTCCGGTGGTGGAACTGCATACCGGGTCCTATTGTGACGCCTTAGAAGGCCCCGCACGCGCGGCTCAACTTGACCGCGTCATCCACGCGGCCGCCTTAGCTTCGGCCTTGGGCCTGGAATGTCACGCTGGACATGGGCTGACGTTCGACACGGTTACCCCCATCGCCGCCATAAACAGCGTGCGCGAACTGAACATCGGCCATTTTTTGGTGGGCGAGGCGATCTTCGTCGGCCTGGAAACGTCGATACATGAGATGCGCCGCCGGATGGATGAGGCGAGAGGCACATGATTATAGGCATCGGCACCGATCTATGCGATATCCGGCGCATCGAAAAAACTTTGGCGCGGTTCGATAAGCGCTTCACGGCGCGCATTTACACGGACGAAGAACGGGCCAAGGCGGAAAAGCGTGGCGACGCGCGCGCCAATCGCTATGCCATGTTCTATGCCGCCAAAGAAGCGTGCGCCAAGGCTTTGGGCACCGGATTTCGGGACAACGTGTTCTGGCGTGATCTTCAAGTTACCAACCTTCCCAGCGGCCAACCGTTGATGGCCCTTTCCAATGGGGCCTTGGAAAGGCTACAAAGCCTCATACCCGCGGGCTTCGCGCCCAAGATCGACATATCGCTCACCGACGAATACCCCATGGCCCACGCCATGGTGGTTATTTCTGCGGTTAAAAACTGAACGGATACGGACGTACCATGTCAGACGATCCAAATGATTATTTAGACTTAGCCCTGGAGACCGCATCTCCAAATTCGGGCGGCAATGAGTTCTGGGATACCGTCAAGACGATCCTCTATGCGGTGCTGATCGCAATTGGCGTGCGGACGTTTGCTTATGAGCCGTTCAACATTCCGTCGGGTTCCATGGTTCCCACCTTGTTGGTCGGCGATTATCTCTTTGTGTCCAAGTTATCTTATGGCTACAGCCGTCATTCGTTACCGTTCAGCTTACCCCTGATTCCGGGACGGGTGATGTTTGATGCGCCTGAGCGCGGCGACGTTGCAGTGTTCAAGCTGCCATCTGACGGACGCACGGATTACATCAAGCGCATCGTCGGCATGCCCGGCGATAGCCTGCAAGTGAAGGGCGGCGTGCTGCACATCAACGGCGTCGCGTTAAAGCGCAAGCGTTTGGGTGAGTACGTTTACCAAGACACCAAAGGTATCTATCACAATACGGTGCGCTATATGGAAACCCTGCCAAATGGGCGGCAGCACGAAATTATCGAAGAATCGGACAGCTATCCACGCGCCGACAACACACCGATTTTCAAGGTTCCCGAAGGACACTATTTCGGCATGGGCGACAATCGCGACAATTCATCTGACTCGCGTTTTTCCGTCGGCTTTATCCCGAAGGAAAACCTGGTGGGCCGTGCCGAGGTGATCTTCTTCTCCAATACCGGGTCGTTTTGGCAGATCTGGACATGGCCGAAGTCGCTACGCTTCGAACGCTTTTTTGACGGAATTAAGTGATGCCCGCTGATCCAGCCAAGTTGGAAGACGTTCTCGGCCATGAATTTGGCGATGGGGCGCTGCTGACGTTGGCTTTGCGCCATGCCTCGACCACCGACACCCGCACCGAGTCCAACGAACGCTTGGAGTTTCTGGGCGACCGGGTGCTGGGCTTGACCGTTGCACAGCTTCTTTATGACCGCTTTCCGGATGAGGAAGAGGGGGCGCTGGCCAGACGGTTTGCCGGGCTGACCTCGCGCGAGGCTCTGGCACGGGTCGCAGATGCCATCCAACTGCGCAACTTTATCCGCACCCAGCCGGTGGATGCGGAAACGCACAGGCGTTCCATGCCGTCCGTCACCGCCGATACCTTGGAAGCGGTGCTCGGGGCCTTGTATCTGGACGGCGGCCTGGAGCCGCCGCGCGCGTTCATCGCCAAGCATTGGGAAGACCTGATCTGCGAAGACTTAAGCCCACCCAAAGATGCCAAGACCGCATTACAGGAATGGGCACAAGGCCGTGGCTTAGGCCTGCCAGACTATAATGTGGTGACGTGCGAAGGTCCCGACCATGCACCGACCTTTACCATCACCGTGACCGTCAAAGGCCATGACGTCCAAAGCGGTAAGGGCGGTTCAAGACGCGCCGCTGAACAAAATGCCGCACTCGCGCTGTTGGCTCAATTGGAGAACACGGCATGACTGTTGAAAACCCCCGTTGCGGCTTTATCGCCGTACTGGGCGCGCCGAACGCCGGCAAGTCGACCTTGGTCAATCGCTTGGTGGGCGGCAAGGTGTCGATTGTGTCGCCCAAGGTTCAGACCACGCGCGCCCGCGTCATGGGCATTGCCATCCAAGGCGACGCGCAGTTGGTCTTTATCGACACGCCGGGCATCTTCGAGCCGCGCCGTCGCTTGGACCGCGCCATGGTCGCGGCGGCGTGGGGGGGGGCGAATGATTCAGACGTAGCCTTGTTGGTGGTGGACGCCGAACGGGGCATTGACAGAGACACCCGCGCGATCATCAAACGCATGGCCAATGAGGATAAGCGCGCGCATCTGGTGCTCAACAAAATCGACAAGGTCAAGAAACCGGACCTGCTGGCGATGACGCAAAAATTGGTTGGTGAAAACGTGTTCGACGAGGTGTTCATGGTCTCGGCTTTGAAGGGACAGGGGGTCGACGACCTGCTGGCGTTCTTAGCCGAACGCATGCTTGAAGGGCCGTGGCATTTTCCCGAAGACCAAATGTCGGACATGACCGAGCGCTTGTTGGCGGCCGAGATCACGCGCGAAAAGCTATACCTGCAACTGCACCAAGAATTACCCTACGCCACCACGGTGGAAACGGAAACCTGGGAAGTTCGTAAAGACGGCAGCATTAAGATCGAACAGGTTATCTATGTCGAACGCGATAGCCAAAAATCGATCATCTTGGGCAAGAGCGGCCAACAGATCAAAAAGATTGGATCACTGTCACGCCTTGAACTGGAAGAGATACTGGACTGTCGCGTGCACCTGTTCTTGTTCGTCAAGGTGCGCGAAAAATGGGGCGACGATCCTGATCGTTATCGTGACTGGGGCCTTGATTTCGACGCTTAAGAACTCTGCTAGCCAGGGGCGAAAACACTCATGGCCCGCGCGGCATCTTCCTGCGCGTTAAAAACGCTGGTGGCAAACGCCGTGGATAGCGCTGCGTCTTCTTTTTCTACGCCTTCATAGACTTTCCTCAGTTTGCTCTGATCTAGTGACGCGGCCTTGTTAACGGCCACAGCGTCCATGTCAGTAAACGTCTTAAAGACGTCCGCCATGTTTGCAATTGTGCTTTGCAACTTCGTAAATAAACTCTCGGCATTTTTCAGGGCTTTGTCGCCGGGGGGGCGGCTGGCACCTAAGTCTTTAACGACCGCATCAACATCACCCAACAACTGTGAAAGAGTCGCGTAGAGGGGGGACAGAAGGGCGATATAGTCCTTGGTTCGGTATTTCGCTTGGGTGGTTGTATACGTCGTCCACGACTGCGTGACGATATCTTGATAACTATTGCTCATGTGGCGGTCCTCTCGCTTAGAATAGTGCCGACCCCGTGTAACCCAGCCAAGAGAAGCCGCTTTTCCAAGCTTCGCTGCTAGAGGGGTGAATGAAGTCACCGAAACGCACGGGGATGATACGCGGAACTTGGTTCGTATATGTGCCGTTGCCGATATTGGTGACGTTGGCGCGTGCCGTTGCGTCCCAGTTGGCCGGGTTGTTGGGCTGATTCCAATGTGTGAATAGGCGGTCTCGTGCTGCCGTTACGAAATTGGGCGCGATGGCCGTGTCATTGATGAACAGGGTAATCTCGCCATCGTACTGCATGGACCGATAGGTCCAGTTGCTGGTGCCCACCGTGAGCCAATTGTCGTCAAAAATCGCCAGTTTAGAGTGGGGGTAAGCCCGGTTCCCGGCCCCGCTGCTGAGTGTATACATGACATGAGGGTTTGCGCCGGGCGTGTATCCCCAAATATCGCCAAAGCTGATGTCCTTGGCCGTGCCACCTGTGGTGAAACGATAACGGTAATTGCTCGACGGGTTGGTGACCGCCACTTGCGCGGGATTGCTCAAGGTCTTGGTGACGCTGCGATTGAGCATTGCCCCGGCGGCGACTTGCGTCGTGCGACTTTTGATACGGCTCATGAAACCGTCAATGATGTCGATGTTGGCCAAATTGGGCAGGGACAGTTCCAGAAATGTGTAATACATCAGGTAAGACCCCAGCAAACCCATCCCCTCCGTCACCCCGTCCATATTGTCCACTAAAGTGGTGACTTGCGGGGTGTAGTTATTGGGGCCTGTACCGTTTACAGCATGGGCAAGGGCATCGACCAAAAAGGGGTCGGTGAGCCCATAGTTTTCCATATAGATCAAATTTTGCGCCGCGTTGATGCGGGTAATCATCTCTGTGCGGATGTGCGCTTGGAGGGGACTGGCCTCTACGTTGTTGGTACAGGTTGTGATATCCAGCCCGCCACCGGCCATGGCGTTGATTGCCGCCTGGGCACCACCCATGTTGATAATGGTGACCGGAACGTTCGTTTGTTTGTTCCAGCGCCTTACCCATTCGGTCTCGATGTCGTCAACCACCGGCCCTCGCACCCGGACAGCGGTGTCATGCCAACGGTTTGCGGCATTATGGGCATCTGACGACAGGTATCCGCCGGACACATTAAAGCCGCCGACGAAGGCACGCTTGTTTCCAGCGACGGATACCAGGGCGATTTTTTGGTGATTGCTGCACCCATAGTGATCGCCGCCATACGGTTCGGTATAGCAATTGATAAACTCATAAGCCCCAACGCCATTGAAGGCTTTGTTGGTGTAGTGGACCCAACCGATTAGCCAATCGTGACTGACCTCCATCAATTTGTTGCCTTTCCAGGCAATGATTTGCACCGGGTAACCGGCCATCGCGACTTCGCGCAATTTATCCAATAGGTTTTCTGGGTTTCCGCCACCACTGTTTGGAAGATACAAATCGCAGGTGATCATCCAGTACGCAATTCGGACATAAGAGGTTCCGCCAGCGGGCGGGCCGCCATTGGCAAGCAGGTCTTCTAAGTCGCGATGCAACTCTTCGAAAAACTCATCGCCATCCAGCAAAAAAATGGCAGCGTTGTCGTTGGTCGTATGTTGCATGCGTATCCGCTCTCGTTAGGGGAAGGTCTTGTTCCTAACGACGCCGTTGAGCGAAAAATGTGATGTATAGACGCGAAAGAACCGACACCGCGGGGATGCGGCCCGTGATCTCAGTTGGATTGTTGGGTAAGTCGGGCGCGTTAGTCCGCCAACAGAACCTTTTGCGCCGCTTGGGCCGCACCGGTGGATGCGATGGGGGCGTTCAGGGAGGTTAGAACGCCTTCCAAGGCTGCCAACACCAACGTGACGTGGCGCGCGCTTGAGCTTTGCCCCATCAGGCCGATGCGCCACACCTTGCCCGCTAAAGTTCCCAGGCCCGCACCGATTTCGATGCCGTAATCGTTCAACAAGCGGCGACGTACCAGGGCCTCGTCAACGCCGTCGGGAATCTTCACGGTGTTGAGTTGCGGCAGGCGGTGGGCGGCGTCGACCAACAGTCCTAAGCCCATGACCTCTAATCCGGCCTTCAAGGCGTTGTGGTTGCGGGCGTGACGCTTCCAGGCGTTTTCCAGGCCTTCTTCTTTCAACATCACCAAGCTTTCGTGCAGGGCGTAGAGTGCGTTCACTGGCGCGGTGTGGTGATACGAGCGCGCAGTTCCGCCGCCGCCCCAATAGCCCATCACCAGGTTCATATCTAAGAACCAACTCTGCACGTCGGCATTGCGCCCACGGATCACGTCCATGGCGGCCTTGGAAAAGGTCACCGGGGACAGGCCGGGTACGCAGCTTAAGCATTTTTGCGACCCGGAATAGCATGCGTCGATTTTCCACTCGTCGATCAAAACTTCGGTACCGCCGAGGCTGGTTACCGCGTCCATGATGGTCAGGGCGCCATGATCGCGGGCCAGCTTGGCAATGGCGGCTGCGTCGGATTGTACTCCGGTCGACGTTTCCGCGTGGACAAAGGCCACGGCTTTCGCGCCCGGGTTCGCTTTTAGGGTTTCTTCTAATTTGTTCAGATCAACCGGTTGGCCCCAATCGTCTTCGACCAGCACAGCAGTCGCACCGCAGCGCCTCACGTTTTCCGCCATGCGCCCGCCAAACACACCGTTGACGCACACGACAGCGGTGTCGCCCGGTTGCAGCACGTTGACGAAGGCAGCCTCCATACCTGCAGAGCCAGGCGCGCTGATGGGCAGGGTCAATTCGTTTTTGGTCTGAAAAGCATAGTGCAGTAGGACCTTGACCTCATCCATCATGGTGACGAATTCAGGGTCCAGGTGACCGATCACGGGGCGGCCCAAAGCCTGCAACACACGTGAATGAATGTCGGACGGTCCCGGTCCCATGAGCATGCGAGACGGCGGATGGAAGGAGCTGATGGTCATAATAAGGGGGGTCCTGGCTGGTCAAGAATCTGCGTTATTTGGTAGTATTAAGGTAGCCAGCCATGTTTTTCAACATCGGTGCTTCCAGCATGCTCAACCGTGAGTACAATGCGCCCCATGGATTGGCAAGACACAGGCATCGTGCTTAGCGCGAAACGGCACGGCGAAACGTCGGCTATCGTGCGTATTTTGACGGCTGAACACGGCATGCACGCAGGTCTGGTGCGCGGCGGATTTTCCAAGCGCCAACGCGCGAATTTAGAACCGGGCAACCGGGTCTCGGTTGCATGGCGCGGACGATTGGCGGAACATTTGGGCGCGTTTTCCTTAGAAACCGTCCATGCCCACGGAGCACAGTTGCTGGACTATCCGGACCGTCTGGCGGCCTTAGCGGCGGCGGCAACAGTGGCGGAAACGGCGCTGCCCGAACGCGAACCGCACCAAGCCACCTTTGACGCCCTGGAAATCTTGTTAAATGCCCTGGAAAACGATGAATTTTGCACCGATGTGTGTGCCTGGGGCAGCCTCTACGTGAAGTGGGAGGTCGGCGTGCTCAGCGAACTGGGCTTTCGCCTAGACGTTAGCGCGTGCGCGTCTACCGGCGTGACTGAAGACCTGATCTGGGTGTCGCCAAAATCGGCGCGCGCGGTGTCAAGGGCGGCAGGCGAGCCTTACCGGAATCAATTGCTACCTCTGCCGGAATTTTTGAAATCAGACGGAAGCATAGCCACCAGCCTGGACGAGGTGCTCCAGGGGTTAAAACTCACCGGCTACTTCCTTGACCGCCATCTATTTACCCCGCACGACAAAAAAATGCCCAGTGCGCGCGGGCGGCTGGTGGAACGACTGGCGCATATGGCGGCAAAAGCGTCAGTTTAAAGTTATCGGTGAAGAAGGGATAAAGCCGTTTTCTTTTCAGCCCTGCGCGCTACACTCTCGTCTATCCTCCCAAATTGGCTTAACATATGGTTGCTCAAAAAACTCCCGACACGCAGACATCCGGTAAAAAAACCGGCGCGCCTCGCGCTTCGTTTGTCGTGATCATCGGTATATCCGTTTTATCGATTATCTCCTTGGTCCTGTTTGGTCTGGAAGTCATGCGCCGGTTTGAGGCTGTCGATGCTTCGTGGCAGGACCACAACACACGGACGATCACGACCATCACGATGCTCGATACGATGCGCGGGGCCATGGGATATGGCGGGTATATTCATCACTTTAAGAATTATGTTCTCCGCCGTGATCAAAAAAACCTCAATATGCTGGCCGCTGATGTCATTACGATGAATAATTCTTTGTCATCCCTTCAGCAGCTTCTCGATACGCCTGAGGAACAGGACGCCCTAAACGTCATTCGCGCGACCTTTCAGGAATATCAAGCCAAGTTGGACAACGTGTTTCGCTTGGCGCCCGACTCCGACCCGATGAGCATGGACCGTGTCGTTAAAGTCGATGACGGCCCGGCCTTTAGAGCCATCGACTTCTTGTGGCTGCGCATCCACGAGCGTAGCGATCAGCAAGTGAAAACGACCCACCAGCGTCTCCAGGACGCAAAGAGCTTTCTCAAATTAGGTTTCTTTCTGATCGTGCTTTTGATGTTGGGAACTGGCGGCATGATCGTTTTAATAAAACGCTTAGCCGAAGCCAGGACACTCGCGGAAACCGCCACCCGCGCTAAATCTGACTTTCTGTCGTCCATGAGCCATGAGTTGCGCACACCCTTGAACGCCATCTGCGGCTTTAGCCAGCTTTTAGAAACCGATAATATTCATCCGCTCACCGAACAACAGGTTATGATGGCCCGGCAAATATCCAAGGGTGGCCTGCACCTTTTGAGTCTGATTAACGATATTTTGGATCTGGCAAAAATTGAATCGGGCAAGATGGCGCTCTCCATTGAGGATGTGTTGCCTTGGGCCATCGTGTCCGAATCTTTATCGTTGATCAACGATATGGCTAAGGCCCACAATGTGCATTTGGCGCTGGATCGGTCCATTGATTGCCCCGCGTGCACCGCCCCGTGTAGCATCCGCGTCGATCAAAACCGCTTTCGCCAAGTGTTGTTGAACTTGCTCAGCAACGCCGTCAAATATAACCGTGACGGCGGGGAGGTTTCCTTGATTTGCGCGCGCACGGGCGATGGATTTATGCGCTTTACCGTGTCCGACACGGGGCTCGGCATCCCTGAAAGTCTGCAAGACGACCTATTCACGCCCTTCAACCGTCTGGGCGCTGAAGCTGGCGAGGTCGAGGGCACCGGCATCGGCCTGACCATCACCAAGACGCTGACCGAATTGATGGGGGGGAACATTGGGTTTTCCAGCCGTGAGGGCGAAGGCACGGATTTTTGGGTTGAGTTTCCGGCCACCCAGGTCCGCTCGCATGACGTTGCGCAGAATAAGCCAGATATCGGCGATCATGTTTTGAGTGTGGAGACAGGTGCCAACCACACCGTGCTTTATATCGAAGACAACCCGGCCAATCTTCAGCTCATGGAAATGATTTTCGATCGATTACATAACGTACGGATGATCTCTGCGCATACTGCGGAATTGGGCTTGGACTTGGCCGAACGCGAATGCCCAGATTTGATCTTGATGGACATCAACCTTCCGGGCATGGACGGCATTGCGGCCCTAAAACAGATACAGTCGTCCGAAGCCTTGCACCAAACGCCGGTGATCGCGGTGTCGGCAAACGCCATGAAGAGCGACATCCAACGCGCGCTTGAAAATGGCTTCAAGGGCTACATCATCAAACCGTTCAAGGTTGACGAGATTATCGAAGCCGTATCCTCAGAGCTGCGTTGATTTGGGCTGCTTCCTTCGTCTGCTTCTCAGGTATAATTGTCGCCAATTCCGATTCTCTAGGGAAACCCTGATTCATGGCTAAATCCGCGAAAACCGCTAAACCCGTTGCCACGGGCATTATTCGCGACACCCGTCTGGCCGATGCGCTGGGCGAGCGTTATTTGAGCTATGCGCTGTCGACCATCATGTCGCGCTCGTTGCCCGACGTGCGCGATGGGCTAAAGCCTGTGCACCGTCGGCTGCTGTTCGCCATGCGTCAGCTCAAACTGGACCCTAAATCCGGCTACAAAAAATGCGCGCGCGTGGTGGGCGACGTGATGGGTAAATATCACCCGCACGGCGATGCCTCGATCTATGACGCTATGGTGCGCCTCTCCCAAGAATTCGCGGTGCGCTATCCGATGGTGGACGGGCAGGGCAACTTCGGCAACATAGACGGCGATAACGCCGCCGCCATGCGCTACACCGAAGCCCGCATGACCGCCGTGGCTATGGCGCTGCTGGACGGCATTGATCTCGACACGGTGGATTTTCGCCCCACCTATGACGGCGAAGAAGAAGAGCCGGTGGTGTTGCCGTCGAACTTCCCCAACTTGTTGGCGAACGGGTCGGCGGGCATCGCGGTGGGCATGGCCACATCCATTCCGCCGCACAATGTGTCCGAGCTGTGCGACGCGTTGAAGCACCTGATTAAGACTCCCAACGCCACCATTGAAAAGCTGGTGAGTTTTGTCCAAGGCCCGGATTTCCCCACCGGCGGGACCTTGGTGGAAACCCGTGAAGCGGTGATCGAAGCCTATAAGACCGGGCGCGGCGGATTTCGCGTGCGCGCCAAGTGGGAGGTCGAAGACCTAGGCCGCGGCACCTATCAAATCGTCGTCACCGAAATTCCCTATCAGGTGCAAAAATCCAAATTGATTGAGCGCATCGCCGAGTTGATCAACAACAAGCACCTGCCGATCCTCACCGACATTCGGGACGAAAGCGCCGAAGACATCCGCGTTGTGTTGGAGCCGCGTACCGGTAAGGTCGAGCCCGAGATGCTGATGGAACAACTGTTCCGCATGACCGACCTGGAAAACCGTTTTTCGCTCAACATGAACGTGCTCAACGCCGAAAACACACCGGGCGTGATGAATTTACGCGAAGTCTTGTGGGCGTTCTTGGAACACCGCATGGACGTTTTGGTGCGGCGTTCCAACTTCCGCTTGGGCCAGATCGATAAGCGTCTGGAAATCCTCAGCGGCATGCTGATCGCGTTTTTGAACTTAGACGAAGTGATCCGCATCATCCGCGAGGAAGATCACGCCAAGACGGTGATGATCAAGACCTTCAATCTCACCGACACCCAGGCCGAAGCCATCTTGAACATGCGCCTGCGTCAGCTGCGCAAACTTGAAGAGATGGAAATCAAGACCGAGAACAAAGCCCTGACGACGGAAAAGACGGCGCTGAAAAAGCTGCTTAAGGACGAGGTGCTGCGCTGGACCACCATCGCCGACGAAGTGGCCGAGATCAAAACGGCGTTTGGCTCCAAGACCGAATTGGGCAAGCGCCGCACCATCATCGGCGATGCACCGACCGCCGTTGTCGTGCCTTTGGAAGCCATGATCGAACGCGAGCCCATCACCGTTGTGTGTTCCGATAAGGGGTGGCTGCGTTCGGTCAAAGGCCATATGACCAACGACCAGGTCAAGGATCTTAAGTTTAAAGAAGGCGACAAGGGGCGCTTTGCCTTGCACGCCGAGACCACCGATAAGCTACTGGTGTTCGCCACCAACGGTCGGTTCTATACGCTGCCGTGTGACAAGTTGCCGGGCGGGCGCGGGCATGGCGAGCCGCTGCGCCTGATGGTCGACCTGCCCAACGATGCCGACGTCACCGAAATGATGACGTACGTCGCGGGCCGTAAACTGATCGTGGCGTCGGACAGCGGGCGCGGCTTCATCGTGCCCGAAGACGATGTATTGGCACAGACCAAAAACGGCAAGCAGGTGTTGAACGTCGGCCCCGGCGAAGAGGCCGCAACGTGTGTTGTCGTTAGCGAGGGTGCCGACCATATCGCTGCCGTTGGTTCAAACCGCAAGATCATTATCTTTCCGATAGATGAAATGCCGGAAATGACCCGCGGCAAAGGCGTTATCTTGCAGCGTTACAAAAAAGGCGGCGGGGCGGTGCTGCGCGACGTCCAAGCCTTCACCTTGAGCGATGGCCTGGTCTTCCCGTTCGGTAGCGGCTGGCGCACCGAGACCGAGTTGCTGAAATGGCTGGGCAAGCGCGCGCAAGCGGGGGCCATGGCCCCGCGCGGGTTCCCGACATCAAACCGCTTCTCTTGAAAGCTTAGGGGCCTTCAGCCATAATGCGATTTCATAATGAACCCCCTTTATTTTAAGGGGAATGAGGAGCTTTAATTGATGTCAAACCAACATGTCTTGATCGACAACCTGTGGCACGCCGAAGACAAAACTGCGATGCTTTTGCGCGGTGCCGTGTTGGCCGTTGTCGGCACGGTGTTGTTGACCTTGTCGGCTAAAATTCAGGTGCCGTTCTACCCTGTTCCCATGACCATGCAGACGTTTGTTGTGCTGTCGTTGGGCATGGTTTACGGCTGGCGACTGGCCGGGGCGACGATGCTGTTGTACATGGCCGAAGGTGCCATGGGTCTGCCGGTTTTTGCGGGTACGCCGGAAAAAGGCATCGGCCTGGTCTATATGATGGGCGGAACGGGCGGTTACCTCGTGGGCTACGTGTTGGCCGCCGCTGCCATCGGTTGGCTGGCGGAAAAGGGCTGGGACCGCACCATGCTGGGCACTGCGTTGGCGATGCTGATTGGCAACGCGCTTATTTATATTCCGGGTGTTTTGTATTTGGGCGCGCTGTACGGCTGGGACAAGCCCATCTTGGAATGGGGCTTCACGCCGTTCATTTTAGGCGACGCCGTTAAGTTGTGCTTGGCAGCATGCGTGATGCCGCTGGCGTGGAAAGTCATGTCTAAGAAAAGCGCCAATCGCGCATGAGTTCGCACGGTGATAGGGGTATCGATGCGGGGCGGTCCAGTGGTGAGGCCGCCCCGTTTCACGTCGAAGACCTGCTCGTTTTTTTGCACGGGCCGTGGCTGTTTGAACGCAAGGTGTTTGACGGCTTGCGTGACGAAGACGCCACCTGCACTGGGCGGGCGACCTTTACACCGCACAGCCATAACGCCGTTGAGGCGCTGAATTACCGTGAGCTTGGCGAGCTGAATTTAAACGGCATCACCACCACTACCGAGCGCGAATACATATATGCTTTTCCAGCCCCCAGCCAAGCCGAAGTGCGCTTCATGGACGGTCGCTTTTTTCACCTGTTGGACTTAACCAAAGGCATAGTGCGGGTTGAACACGTGTGCGGCGACGATACCTATCAAGGCCTATTTCGCATCCTTAGTGACAAGGCGTGGCTGAGTGTCTGGCGGGTTAAGGGACCGCGCAAATCGCAAGTCATTACCACACACTATTTGCGCGATGCTTCCCACTAAGGCACATCAACGCTTGTTAAGTTTTCCAAAACTCCCCATCCTTTTGAAGATGGGATACTTTGAGGCTAGGACCTAGGCGTGAGCGAGACCAATCCAAAATCGCATGTTGCACTGGGGAGCAGCATCACGGTGCGCTTGATCGTGGCAATTTTGATGCTCTTGGTGGTGGGCATTGCCTTAAATTACGAAGAGTCGCTCGATCCATCGACCACCCATACCATCATGTTGATTGCATTGGTATTGGTCGGCGTTGTGCTGGCGGCGGTTCTGATTGCCGTTCAGGGGGTAAAAAATAATGCGGCTGAATTGGACCGGCTGCGAGAAGACCTGGAACAACAGGTACGCCTTCAAACCCAAGATATCCGTGCGGCCCGGGACGAAGCTGAAAACGCATCGCGGGCCAAGTCTGAATTCCTGTCCTCCATGAGCCACGAACTGCGCACGCCGCTCAACGCCATCATGGGGTTTGCCCAGTTGATGGACATGGATGCCCGCAAAAAACAAGATGATCCAAACTACCAAGAAGCCGTGCGCCAAATTTTGGGGTCCAGCGCCCAACTTTTGGAATTGATCGAACAGCTTTTGGATATGTCGAGCGTTGAAAACGGCGAGTTGATGGTTGCCCTCGAAGACGTTCCCGTGGCCTCCATCGTGGACGGCTGTATTGCAGAGGTTCAAGAGATAGCAGGGTACGCCGGAGTGAGTGTTGAACGCGCCGACGGTCCCGACTGGCACGTGGCGGTGCGCGCCGATGCAGACATATTCCGTCAGGCGCTGAAGAACATGCTGTCCAACGCCACAAAATATAACACCGAAGGCGGACGGGTCACCGTCATGTGCCAAGCTATCGGCGACGGGCGGATGCGCATTTCGGTGCAAGACGACGGGGTCGGGATTCCTGCTGCCGTCCATGACCAGGTGTTCCATCCGTTCACGCGTTTGGGGCAAGAAGGTTCGGCAATCTCTGGAACCGGCATCGGCCTGACCTTGACCAAAAAGCTCATAACGGCGATGGGTGGCGAGATCGATTTTGTCAGCCAAGAGGGCGAGGGCAGTACGTTCTGGTTGGACTTACCCCTCTGCGCCCAATCTTCAAATCCAGCCGCCGCGTTGCCTGACAACCTAAGCGCCCCAAAAAGTAGCGGCCCATATGTGGTGCTGTATGTCGAAGACAGCCCGGCCAACGCGGCCCTGATGGTGCACTACTTCAAACTCATCGACGACGTGCAATTGGTTGTCGCCGTCACCGGTGAGGAGGGCTTGGAACTGGCAGTTGAACATTTGCCGGACCTCATTTTGATGGACGTCAACCTGCCCGGAATTTCCGGGGCTGAGGTTATGTTAGAGCTGCGTCAAAGCGATGGCCCACTGGCGCGCGTGCCAATCATAGCCCTGAGCGCCGACGCCATGTCCGACGAAATCAGCAAGGCCCTGAAGGCGGGCTTTAACGCCTACCTCACCAAGCCGGTCCACTTAGACAAGCTGAAAGAAACGCTCGGCCAATATCTGGTGCTTTCGGTTTAGCCGAAGATCATTTTGGGTAGCCACGTCGCTAAGGCCGGGAACGCAGCCAGCAATCCTAAGCCCACCAACTGTATCGCCACAAACGGCATCACGCCGCGATAAATATCGCCGGTGGTAACTTCGGGTGGGGCAACGCCGCGCAGGTAAAACAGCGCAAATCCAAACGGCGGCGTTAGGAATGAGGTCTGCAAATTCATCGCCATCATCACGCCAAGCCATACCGGGTTGATGTCCATCATCAACAGCACCGGAGCGACGATCGGCACCACCACGAACGATATTTCGATGAAATCTAAGATGAAGCCCAGCAAGAACATCACTAACATCACCACCAAAACCGCCCCCCACGTGCCGCCCGGAAGGTCGGATAGAACAGCGTGCACCATGTCGTCGCCGCCCAGTCCCCGAAACACCAATGAAAATACCGACGCGCCGATCAAGATGACAAACACCATGGCGGTGATTTCCATGGTCGTGCGCGAGACGTTGACCAAAATCGACAGGCCCTGTGCCGTTTTGGCGCGGTAAACGCGATAGATGCTGACCCACACCGCCCACATTACCAAGGCAAAACACACCATCGCCACGCCAATGGACACGGCGTTGGCACCGCTGGTGTCGTTCATGGACAAGCGAAGGTCTTGCACGTTGGCCAGCGTGAACATGATGATCAAGGCGAAGAAGCCGATGAAAATCGGCTGCCCCTTGGCCTCGTCAACGCGCAGCCCCGCCAGCATCAGCGCGCCCACAGCACCAACCGACGCGGCCTCGGTCGGTGTGGCAACTCCGGCCAGAATCGAACCCAGAACAGAGACGATCAACACCAAGGGCGGCACCAGAGCGTGCAGCACACGCTGGGCCAATCCGCTGCTGTCGATTTCATCCTGGGGGATGGCGGGCGATGTCTCGGGCTTGAAAATCGCCATGAAGACTTGAAAAGCTATGTACATTCCGACCAACATCAGCCCCGGCAGCAGCGCGCCCGCAAACAGATCGCCCACCGACACCGGATCGGGCGACATGTTGCCAAGGGCGCGTTGCGCGTTGGCATTGGCATTGGAAATCTGGTCACCCAAGATCACCAGCACGATGGACGGGGGAATGATTTGGCCCAAGGTTCCCGACGCGCAAATGGTCCCGGCGGCGAGCTTCGGGCAGTAGCCACGCTTGAGCATGGTCGGCATGCTGAGCAGCCCCATGGTGACCACGGTGGCCCCGACGATGCCGGTACTGGCCGCCAGCAAGGCGCCCACGATAGCCACCGAAATACCAAGGCCGCCGCGCAGCTTGCCAAACAGCATGCCCATGGCTTCTAAAAGCTCTTCGGCCACCTTGGAACGTTCCAACATGACCCCCATGAACACGAATAACGGTACCGCGATCAACACCGCGTTGGTCATGGCGCCATTGATGCGCGACGGCAGATTGCTGAGCAACGAAAAGTCAAAGACGCCAAACGTCCAGCCCAAGGTGGCGAACGCAAGTGCTGTACCGGCCAGGGTGAACGCCACCGGAAAACCGCCCAGCAATAGGACGCACACTGAGGCGAACATCAGCACGTCGAGGATTTCTTTAATCGCCATGCTCAGACTCGCGTGCCATCAAGGTCAACTGAGGGAGGCTTATGCCCGGTGAGGGTGAGTAGGGCGCTTAGGCCTAAGGCTATGCCTTGTAAGGCCATCAGCCCGGCAAACGCTATGATCAGGCTCTTGCGCAAAAACACCGCCTGGACACCGCTGGTTTCCTGCGAGCCTTCCCACATGCTCCACGACTGCGTCACATAGGGCCAGCTTACGGCGAAAATCAGGATGCATACCGGCAGTAAAAAAACCAGCGCGCCGACGATGTCGACCACAGCCTTGGTGCGCGGTGGGGCCGTGCGGTAGTAAATGTCGACCCGCACATGACCTTCGTGCAGCAGTGTGTAGGCCGCGCCAAACATGAACAAGGCGGCATGCAGATACACCACGCCTTCTTGCATCCAAATAAAATTTTCCCCGAATACATAGCGTAGCAAAACCACCATGAACTGCACCAGAACCATGACGATGGCAAGCCACGCCGCCCCATGTCCGACCCGGTCGTTCACGGCATCAATAGCTTTGGTCAGTCTAAAAACCGCGTTCATTGCGGGCCTGTTTGCTTGAGTGCGCGCGGCTTATCTGCCGAGCTTTTTATCCAAGGCCCGTGCGGCGGCGTATGCCGTTTCGGATAGGGACGTCCACCCCATAGCCTTGACGCGGAAGTCATAGAAGCTTTTAGAGATACGCTTGGAAATATCGTCGGTAGATCCCACTTCGGCCATCACGTCATCCGCGGCCACGCCAATGGCACGCAAAATGCTGTCGGACTGACGACGAAGCTGCACGCTGTGTTTGGTGATCAAGGTGTCCAGCGCGTCGCTATTTTTGGCATTGAACTCCGAGTGCATGCGATTGTTTTCCGCCTGACACGCGGTAGAGACGATGGCCTTGTGCTCGGCGGGCAGGCTATTCCAGACGTCCAAGTTCAGGCCGCACGACAGAGTCGAACCCGGTTCGTGGAAACCTGGATAGTAATAGAACTTGGTGACTTTATAAAAGCCAGAGGCCAGATCACTCCACGGCCCTATCCACTCGGTGGCGTCAATGGCACCCGATTGCAGTGATGGAAAAATTTCTCCGCCGGGCAGGGTGAGGGCGCTTGCGCCGACGCGCCGCAGAACTTCGCCGCCCAGACCCGGCATACGGATCTTCAGGCCTTTGTAGTCTTCAACGGTGTTAATTTCTTTGTTAAACCAGCCGCCCATCTGCGCGCCGGTGTTGCCGGCGGCAAAACTTTTGAGATTGAACCCCGCAGCCAGTTCATCCCATAGCTCTTGACCGCCGCCAAAGTTCAGCCATGCGTCCATTTCGTTAGCCGTTAAACCGAACGGCACGGCGGTGAAAAAGTTGAACGCCTTGTGCTTGCCTTGCCAATAGTATTCTGCGCCGTGATACATGTCGGCACCGCCGCCGGACACGGCGGAAAAGCTTTCCATCGTTGGCACCAGTTCACCGGCAGCGTACAGCTTTACGGTCAGGTTGCCATCGCTCATGGTGGTGATGTTGTCGGCCAAAGCCTGTGCGCCGGTGCCAATGCCGGGGAAGTTCTTCGGCCACGTGGTGACCATCTTTAACTCGCGCTTGCCCTTGCTGATGGCGGGGGCAGCGGGGGCGGGGGTGGTGGAGGTGGAGGTGGAGGTGGAGGAGGTCTCGTCCTTTGTCTCGTCCTTATTCCCGCATGCGGCCAGGGCAAGTGCGCCAGCACCGGCAGCAGCGACGGCAGCACCTTTGACAAAATCACGACGTTTCATGGCAAATCCCCCTCACGTTTATATGACTTCCCCCTTTGAGGGTGAAGGGCCAAGACTATCGTAAAATACGGCGGTGCGGCAATGGTCTATATTGATTTTAAGGGGCGTCAGCTAAGCGTTTCCAGCCGTCAGGTGTAAAGGCTTCCAACGGTCTGAAGTTGCGCTTGTAGTCCATTTTCGGGCTGCCCTGAACCCAGAAGCCGAGATACAGGTGGTCCAACCCCTGCATGTGTGCGTGTTCGATCATCCACAGCACGATAAAGGTCCCCAAACTGCGCTTCTCCAAGGTGGGATCGAAAAAGCTGTAGACGGCGGAAAAACCATCGTTCATGCGATCGGCTAGGCACCCCGCAACCAGGAGGCCGTCCGCATTCCGGAATTCTATCAATGACGAGCGCACGGGTGTTTCCTCGACCAAGGCGCGGAAATCGGTGTCGACCATCAACGCCATGTCGCCGTCGCCATGGCGCGCGGCGATATAGCTCTTGAACAAGGCGTACTGCTCACCCGTGGCCAGCGGCGCACATTCTACGCCGACCAAATCGGCGTTGCGTCTTTGCACCCGACGTTGGCTCTTGTTCGGGGTGAAGTCGCGCACCGGTACACGCACCGAAACGCAGGCCGAACAGCCGTCGCACACCGGTGTGTACGCAACGGTATGGCTGCGCCTAAACCCGGCCAGCGACAAGCGGTCACCCAAACCGGGAGCGTCGCGGCCCATAAGTTCGGTAACCATGCGCCGTTCCACCCGTCCGTCCAGATAAGGGCACGGCATGGGCGTGGTGGTAAAGAAAAAATGAGTCTTCTGGGCGGCGTCATGTCTCATGGGGAAAAGCGTACACGATTATTGACCTCGTTGCCTATATCTACCCGCGCTTGCTCAGGCCCTTTCGTGAAGCCACGAACGCTTAATCATACCTGCGTTAGGGCAGGTCCGGATTGATGATGCTGGGGGGCGGGCCTGCGGGGACTGGAGGTTCACCGGTGCCGCGTAACAGCACGATGGACAGACGTCGATTGCGCGCGTTGGTGGGGTCGTCGGGCAGCAAGGGATCCTTTGCCGCCTTACCAATCACGCTGGCAATGCGGCTTTCCGGTATGCCCGAGGTCAATAAGTAGCGCCGCGCGGCATTGGCTCTGTCCGTGGACAGTTCCCAATTGGTGTAATCATGCCCGCTACCCATGGGCACGGCGTCGGTGTGGCCGCTGATGGCGATGTCTTGCGGCATTTTTTCGATCACGGAGACCACCAAGCCGATAACCTTTTCGGTGTGTTCGTACATGGTGGCACCGCCCGACGGGAACATCGCCAGACCGTCTTGGTCGACAATCTGGATGCGCAGGCCTTCCGGGGTGTTTTCAACCATCAGGCTTTTCGCCAACTGCTGGAATTCGGGCAAGGTTTCCATGGCGTCTTTTAAGTCCGCCTGGGCTTTCTCGAATTGGGTATCTTCGGCTTTGGCTTTGGCTTGCTCGGCGTCGACTTCGGCTTGCACCGGGGCGTCCTGCATGGCTTCACCGCCGGACCCGGCTTTGGGTGGGGGCAGGTCCATGGTCACCGTGGGGCGTGACAAGGTGTCGGATTGCGACCCATCCACGGCCACAGTGGTACCGCCAAGAATTTGCCCGGAACCACTTTGTGAAATCGAGGCAACGGTGGGGGCGAAGTAATCCGCGATGCCTTCCAATTGTTCTTGAGAGACCGCGTTCAACAGCCACAACAGCAAGAAAAACGCCATCATTGCGGTCACGAAATCGGCGTAGGCGATTTTCCACGCGCCGCCATGGTGGCCGCCGTGGCCGCCTTTCTTGACCTTCTTGATGATGATGGCTTGCTGGTCCGCCATGGGTCAGGCTTAGCCTTCTTCAGCGGGGGCTTCACCGCCACCTTGCAGGGCATCTTCAAGAGTTGCGAACGAGGGCCGCAGATGCCCCGGCACGACTTTGCGCGCAAATTCGATCGACACCTGTGGGGCGTAGCCCTGCATGTGCGCGATGATGCCGCCCTTAATGCACAGCATGTAATAGGCTTCTTCTTCAAAGGTGCTGCCCATGGATTGCGCCATGGGGCTGACAAAGCCGTAGGAGAACAAAATACCACTGAAGGTACCGACCAACGCGGCGCCAATCAGGTGGCCAAGCACTTCAGGCGGTTCGGTGATCGAACCCATGGTGTGAATAATGCCCAAAACGGCGGCCACAATACCCAGCGCCGGCAAGCTGTCGCCCAAGGTCGCCATAGCACCGGAAATCGCAGCTTTTTCTGCATGGTGAATGTCCAGTTCGGCTTCCATAATGTCGGAAACTTCAAACGCGTTCGATGTCCCCAAGGTCAACAGACGCAGGTAATCGCACATGAATTCCAGCGCGTGATGATCCCCCGCAAGACCTGGAAATTGAGCGAATAAGTCGCTTTCAGACGGATTTTCGATGTGGCCTTCCAGCGCCAGATCGCCCTTGCTCTTGGCCAGCTTGAACAGCGTATACATACACGTGAGCAGTTCGAGATAACTATCGCCTGAGTATTTGGCGCCCTTGATCAGCTTGCCCATACTGCCGAGGGCACCCTTGACCACGGTCATAGGGAACGCAATCAAAAACGCGCCTATACCCGCACCAAAAATGATGACGAATTCAAGCGGCTGCCACAGGACTTCTAAGTGACCGCCTGCGCCCACATAGCCGCCGAGAACACAGGCGACGACAACAATAAAACCAATAATAAAGAGCATACGTAAATGCGCTCCGAAAGAACGATGTTTTATGACCAGGGCCGCAAGCGCACAGTATCGGGCCGGTCATATTAAGATCAAGTTATTTCCCACTTTATCATACGTTTAAATGGAGGGATGGGCTTTTTCCGACCTCTGTCCGAAAAAATGCATTTTGAATGGTGGTGCGAGTACCTTATATGAAGGGCCACGCAGGCGCGATTCTTGACCGTCAGACCAAAATTTATTGCTAAATATGCCCTAAATAGCCAATCGGAGACCTAAACTTTGACCACTGTAGCCATACCCGAGCGCGATTTCCGTTTTGCCATGGGCAGTTTTGCCACCGGAGTCTGCGTCTTGAGCGCCACCCGTGAGGATGGTGCCGCCATTGGCATGACGGTGAACTCATTTTCGTCCGTGTCTTTGGACCCGCCCTTGATTTTGGTCTGCTTAGGTGCCGAGGCTCCGCGCTCGCAAGCCATTATCGCGGCGGGGCGCTTTGCGATTAGCGTGTTGGGGGATGACCAAGCGGCCCTGTCCAACCATTTTGCCCGCCCCGGCGAGGGATTGGCCGCGGACGGCGACTGGACGGCGGGGGCGAACGGCGCACCGCTGATAAACAACGCCTCAGCCACCATTGAATGCGAGTTGGACACCACGCACTTAAGCGGCGATCATCAGATCGTCATTGGTCGCGTCACCAAGGTTTTCTCGGATCCAGAGCGCCAGCCGCTGCTCTATTACCGGGGCGGCTACCACCAGATGGGCGAAAAGGCTTAAAAGACCGACATGGGGCAGGGCGTACGGTTTCTTTTTCTAGCTTTATGTGCCCTGATGCTCTGGGGGGCGCTGACGTTGCAGCCGCCCATATGGGTTTATCCAGCCGCCTTCTTGGTGGTTTTCCTATTTTATACCAATACGTTAATGGAACGCGTGCCGCTGTATCTCAGCAACCGGACCACCTGGGCCGCGGTGTCTGAACTGCTGGACGCGGAGCCGGGCAGCCGTTCGGGTGATCGCCCGGCTTTTATAGATTTGGGCTGTGGCTTCGGCGGTTTGGTGGCGCATGTGGCGCGCACCCGGCCCGACTGGCAAGCGGTGGGTGTCGAGACCGCGCCGGGTCCGTATCTGATCGCCAAGGTGCGTACGGCGTTTTTGAGCAACGCAGAGGTGCGCTTTCAAAGCCTATGGTCGGTGGATTTGGGGGCTTTTGACGTGGCCTACGCGTTTTTGTCGCCGGCCCCGATGGCGCGCTTGATCGATAAGGTCAAAGCACAAAGCCCTCAGGGCGCGCTGTTCATCAGCAATTCATTTTGGGCCGATGACGCGTCCTTTGATGGTGAAGTCTTGGTCAATGACGCGCGCGGAACCCGCCTTATTTTTCTTAAGATATAAGCGTTTCTATGATTGACGTCATACCTCAATTGAAAAAAAATCAGGCATCCTTGGATTAAATAATCGGCCTTGAGCGTTGTTTGATTGAACGCAGCTTTTGGATTGGGATTTACGCCATGAACACTTGGAATCACGTCGCAAGTTTTGACCACCTTCGCAACCGTGCCGAAAACCTCATTCAGCGCGCCCGCGGTACCAAAACGGTCAGTTCCGCCTCGTCGAACACTCCCCCAAAAGGCAGTTTTCCGGGCCAGTCGCAACTGCAAGACGGCCTGTCCGATAACCCAGTGCTCGGTGAATTGGTTGGTGGTTTTGGGTCTTCAGACAAAGGCTAGCCACCATTTTTAAGGTGTTTTAAGGCGTCGCACTCATAATGCGGGTATCGAAGCCCGCGTCGCACAGCTTATCCACTATATTTTGAACGTGTTTGCGGTCGATGGTTTCGACCGCGACGTCGATTTGCGTCTGCTTTAAGGCCACGTCCGAGAATAGGCGCTGGTGATGGACTTCGATGATGTTGGCACCGCTATCGCCGATGATCGTGGAAATGATCGCCAATACCCCAGGCATGTCGGGAATGTTGATGCGCAGGCTGGCCAGACGACCTTCTCGTGCCAAGCCCCGCATCAAAATGGACGACAGCATGCGCGAATCAATATTACCACCCGAAAGCACCAAACCGACGCTTTTACCCTTGAACACGTCCTTGTTTTTCAGCAACGCCGCCAATGGAGCCGCACCGGCCCCTTCGGCGATGACCCGCTGCAGTTCCAGATAGCTTTGAATGGCCTCTTCAATTTCAAGCTCGCCGACCAAAAACACATCGTCCACCACCCGGTCGATAATGGCGTGGGTGTTGGCGCTGGGCTCTTTCACCGCGATACCGTCGGCAATGGTCTGGTCACCGGTAAAGTCGGTCAAAACCTGGTGATAGGCGTCGTACATGGACGGATATAGGGCCGCTTGCACGCCGTGAATTTCGATGTCGGGCTTGATGGCCTTGGCCGCGGTGCCCATGCCGGAAATGAGTCCGCCACCGCCGATGGCTACGATCATCGCATCCAGGTCAGGTTTATCTTCCAGCATTTCAAGGGCCACCGTGCCCTGGCCCGCGATGACGCGTTCGTCGTCATAGGGGTGAACGAAGGCATAGCCGTGCTTGGCGCTCAGGTCTAATGCGTGGTCGCGGGCCTCAATAAAACCGTTACCGTACAGCACGACCTTGGCGCCCAAGGCCTCGGTGCGCGCAATCTTGGTGAAAGGTGTGTTCTTGGGCATGACGATGACGGCGGGGGTGTCCAATTGATGGGCGAAATAGCCCACCCCTTGGGCGTGATTGCCTGCGGATGCGGCGACGACCCCGGCCTTGCGCTCCTCATCTGAGAGGCTCAGCAGTTTCACCAACGCGCCACGCACCTTGAACGCGCCGGTGTGTTGTAAGTTTTCCAGCTTTAACCACACGTCCGCACCGCTGATTTCGGACAGTTTCATCGACTGCACAAAGGGCGTTCTTAAAACGCGACCTTCAATCAATTTAGCAGCATTTTGAACGTCTTCTAGAGTTATGTTCATGTTTAAGATTATCCGCGGACCAAGACATGGGACTGCAAAGACTTCACGCCTTTGATCCCGTTGATGATGGATTGCACAGCTTTCCATTCCTGCGCGGTTTGTGCTTCGCCAAGAATGTAGACGACGCCCAATACCGAACGCCAGCGGTAGTTGACGGAATTTATACCCTTGCCACCGATCAGTTGCGCGCTGATCTTGGTTTCAACCCAAACATCGTCAAGCACCTCTGCGGCCTTTTGCGCACCGTCTTGGGCTTTTTCTTTCCATTCGCGGCGTTGGGCCTGCTGGTCCTCGGTAACGATGGTGACGTCGTTGTAATAATAGCTGATGCGTCCGTCTTTCTGAACTGCAGCCGCCACTTGGTTGCGCAACTTGGCGTCGCTCAACACTCCGGAAACCATCACGCGGGTCTTCCACACATCCACATTGAGATCGATCAACAGCATTTTGTCGATGTCGAGAAGGCGATTGGCGATGCCGGTGCTGATCTTAGCGTCCGTGACCTGTTCTTCGGCTAGGCGGTCTTCAAACGCGGCCTTAGCGACGTTGGCGACGGTCGAGTTGGTGGAGCAACCGCCCAGCAATACAGCATAGATCATGGCCCCGACGACCAAGGTTAAAGGTTTCATGTTTTTCATACGACGCGCTCCCGCTAAAAATCGCCCTCTTCACGTTAAGGACATGTGGATTTGGATCACAGTTTACAGTGCGTCTGCGTTCAAGCAACCGCCTGTATGGAATGCGTTTATAGTGACATGCTTTCAATGTGAAGGGTGTGATTGCCGCTACAGGGTCAATAGGATAAGTTAAAGTTCAAGTTTTGCGGCATATCTTTTTTTCCGGTTGCACTCGCGGGGGGGCTTCCCCAATATATGTTATATATTAGGTCGTAAATTAATGCGTTCCCCAAGGATCACACCGTGGGGCCAATAAGGAGATGATGGTTCGATGGCAGGGCAGGCACTCGTTACCTCGGGCGGAACAGAAGTCGATGCGGTTAGCCGCGAGGACCTTAGTGAATTTGTGACCTTTAATATTGCGGGTCAGTTTTTCGGCATTCCGGTTCTGATCGTTCAGGACATTTTGTTGCCGGAAAACATCGCCTCCATCCCCCTGGCTCCGCCCGAAGTGCGCGGCTCCATCAATCTGCGCGGACGCATCGTCACCGTGATCGACGTGCGGGTACGCTTGGGCCTTGAAAGCCGCGAAATCACCAGCTCCCAGCAGGTTGAAGACCAGATGGCCGAAGATGCTGCTGCCGAAGAGGCACATGCCGTCGAGGAAGGTGGTGAGCCTCTGACCAATGAAGAGCATGACGCCCAAGCCGAGGTGCGTGCCCACGAAGCGGTGGACGCGGTCAAACGTAAAAATCGCGAGCATATGATGGGCGTCACGGTCGAACATCAAAACGAACTGTACACCTTGCTGGTGGACAGCGTCGGCGATGTCATCAGCCTGTCCAAGAAAAACTACGAAGGTAACCCCAGCACGCTGGATCCGCTGTGGCGCGAATTTGCCAGCGGCGTGTACCGTCTCGATTCAGACCTGATGGTGGTGCTGGACGTTGATCGTCTGTTGGATTTTAAAGCCCAGGAATAAATCTCTCGACCTCACATGCAAAAAAAACGGCGTCCCATTCCCGGGACGCCATTTTTTTTGCGAGGTGTTTTGCGCGCGCGTTACCCTTCGTTGAGCAATTTCGCAGCGGCCGGTGCGAAGTAGGTGAGCACGCCGTCGGCACCCGCACGCTTAAACGCCATGAGGCTTTCCATCATCACCGCATCGCCGTCCAACCAGCCATTGGCGGCGGCGGCCTGGACCATGGCGTACTCGCCCGACACTTGATAGGCGAAGGTGGGCATGGCGAATTCGTCCTTGATGCGGCGCACGATGTCGAGATAGGCCAACCCCGGCTTCACCATCAACATGTCCGCCCCCTCAGCCACGTCCAGCGCCACTTCGCGCACCGCTTCGTCTGTATTGCCAGGGTCCATCTGATAGGTTTTCTTGTCACCCTTAAGCACGCCACCCGATCCCACCGCATCGCGGAACGGGCCATAGAAGGCGGACGCGTACTTGGCGGCGTAGGCGAGAATTTTCACATTGGTAAAGCCCTCGGCATCCAAGGCTTTACGAATGGCTGCAACGCGGCCGTCCATCATGTCGGACGGGGCGATGATGTCGCAGCCCGCGCGCGCCTGGACAATGGATTGGCGGCACAAGATTTCCACCGTTTCGTCGTTGAGAATCTCTCCGTCTTGCACCAGGCCGTCGTGACCGTCTGAATTGTACGGGTCCAGCGCCACGTCACAGATAACGCCAAGATCACTGCCCAGCTTATCCTTGATGGCGCGGACCGCGGTACAGACCAAGTTGTCTGCGTTCAGCGCCTCGGCGGCGTCGGGAGTCTTTAAATTCGGGCTGGTGTTGGGAAACACGGCGATGGCGGGGATGCCCAGCGCCTTGGCCTCGACTGCGGCTGCGGTGATCAAATCGACCGACAAGCGCTCAACCCCTGGCATGGAGGCCACCGGTTCGCGCACGCCGTGGCCCTCGGTAACAAACAACGGCCAGATCAGGTCGTCGGTGGTCAAAGTGGTTTCGCGCACCAGGCGACGCACCCATGCGTCGGTGCGGTTGCGGCGCATGCGGATGTTCAAAAATCCGGTGGTGTTCATCTTTGATGTGCTCACGGTCTTTATGCATCCCTGGTTGAATTCAGGCCCCTAAGATATCGCCCGTACCCGATAAGCCAACAGAAATCTTTTCAACGGTGTTGAGGTGGAGTAATTCTAGGTCATGGTTATGAAACGTCCAGGCTTGCCGCCCCAGTTACCCATGACCGAAGTGCTGTTTGAAATGCAGCGCGTCGGCAAAATCTTGCGGGTGACCGCCATAGACGCCAGAACCGGAACCGAAGTCATCATGGTGGCCGATCCGCGCCAAAGCCAACACGCCATCAAAACCCTGGCTGCGCGCAAATTGGCCTATGTTTTGGACAAAAAAAGACGCCAAGCGGAACGGCCTAAAGGTATGATCTAAAATTTCACCGAATATTTATGGGATAAACCCAAGTGTTTGGTTGAATATTCAAACAAACTGTTATACACAGCCTGCACAACATGCAGGGCCGCGAGCCGCATGCGGTGCGCGCCTTCTGGCAGTGACCCCTAACGACATATTTTGAGCGGCAACCAGTAATCGGGCTAGGCATGGCCCGGCTTGAAATAGGTATGGCACATGGTCGCTCGCGCGCTTTCGCAGCTTTGGCTGCTTCGCCCCTCTAAGGAATCCATATTTCCGTTTTTTCTATGGCTTCCTTTGCTCAACAAAAACACCTTGCGCGCGGACCTTCTTGCGGGCCTGACCGGGGCGGTTATCGTTCTGCCCCAAGGTGTTGCGTTTGCCATTATCGCCGGGTTGCCGCCGCAATACGGGCTGTATACCGCCATGGTGACGCCGATTATCGCGGCGCTGTTTGGATCAAGCCGACATTTGATCTCAGGGCCTACCACGGCCATTTCCATCGTTATTTTTTCTGCTGTCAGCCGTCACGCCGAAGTCGGTTCGCCTGAATTCGTGCAGATGGCGCTGACCATTACGTTCTTAGCCGGCGTCTATCAGTTGGTCTTCGGACTGGCGCGCCTCGGCGTTTTGGTGAACTTCGTGTCGCACACCGTTGTGGTGGGCTTTACCGCAGGCGCCGCGATCTTGATCGCCACCAGCCAGATGAAGAACGTGTTGGGCGTGAATATCGCCAAGGGCGAGTCGTTTCTATCCACTTGGTTCGATTTGGCGCAGCAATACAATCATGTGCATATAAACATCGTCATCACCGCTTTGGTAACGCTGGTCGTCGCCATCGCCATCAAGAAAATCAAACCGAAACTGCCCAACCTGTTGATTGCTTTGTTGGTGGGCGGTATGACGGCGCAGCTTTTGGGCGGAGAAGCGGCGGGCATTGCTATGGTTAGCGCCATTCCGGCGCAACTGCCGCCGCTGTCCATGCCCGATATTTCGTTTACGTCGATCAAGATGCTGGCCCCCGAAGCCTTCGCCGTGGCTTTGCTGGGCCTGATCGAGGCCGTGTCCATCAGCCGTTCAATCGCGTCAAAATCGCACCAGCGCATCGACGCCAACCAAGAATTCATCGGCCAGGGCTTGTCGAACTTAGGCGGCAGCTTCCTCTCGTCGTATGCCGGATCCGGTTCGTTTACGCGCTCAGGCGTCAACCACGCGGCGGGGGCGGTGACGCCCATGTCGGCGATTTTCGCCGCCGTGATTTTGATGGCGACGGTGGTGCTCATCGCTCCCTTGGCCGTTTACCTGCCCATCGGGGCGATGGCCGGAGTGATTTTGCTGGTTGCCTACAATCTGATTGATTTCAAGCAGATTACCCATGTCATCACGTCCAGTAAGTCGGAAACGTCGATCTTGCTCACCACCATGGGTGCCACCTTGTTCTTAGAGCTGGAATTCGCCATTTACCTTGGCGTCTTGCTGTCGTTGGTGATCTTTTTGGGACGCACCTCGTATCCGGAAATCGTCTCGTTAGCGCCGGGCTTTGACCCGGTCTATAAAAAGAAGCATCTGGTCGACACCTCCACCCGGCCGTTGCGCGAATGCCCGAACCTTAAGATCATCCGCTTCGATATGTCGATTTACTTCGGATCTTTGAACCACCTGCAACGGGAATTGCAGCGCATCACCGCCAAAGAAGGCATCACCGACATCTTGATTTTGTGTTCGGGGGTGAATTTCATCGACCTTTCGGGCGCTGAAATGCTGCACCACGAGGCCGAACGCCTGGAAGAACTGGGCGGCGGGCTGTATTTCGCCGAGCTTAAGCCCAAGGTCTACGAAAAACTGAGCCACATGCATTTCATGCGCGACTTAGGGAATAGCCACTTCTTTGACGAAAAGACCGATGCCATCCACACCTTATTTGAAAAGCTGTGCAAGAAGGGCCTGTGCGCCACCTGCAAAAGCCGGGTGTTTGAAGAATGTGCGGACGCCCCGCAGGCGGCGGAATAAAGCTAAAACATTAAAAACATAATCTAGATGAGCCCCCGAAGGCTTGTGCCCGCTTGGCAGGGGGGCACGAGATATGGTAACTATGCGCAATACACGCAGTCCCACAGGATACGGAAATCGTCATGTCGAGCCAAACTATCGCCATTGCCTGTGATCACGGCGCTCTTGCGCTGAAGGATCACATCGTCAACTACGTGAAGGCCAAGGGCTTTGATATCCTTGATCTCGGCGTAAACGGTCCTGAGTCCGTGGATTACCCCGATTACGGTTACCTCATGGCCAAGGCCATCAAGGACGGCCAGGCGACGCGCGGCATTTTGATGTGCGGCAGCGGTATCGGCATTTCCATCGCCGCCAACCGCTTCCCCGAAATTCGCGCCGCCTTGGTCCATGATGTCACCTGCGCGCGCCTCGGCCGCGAACACAACGACGCCAACGTGATTGTATTTGGCGGGCGGATGATCGGCTCTGACCTGTGCGAAGAATGCGTCGATACGTTCTTAACCACCGAATTTGAAGGCGGTCGCCATCAGCGCCGCGTGGACAAGTTGTCCAATCCACCGCTTTAATGTCTTTCATCCTTTAATGCAGAGCACCCCCACATGACCGCTTATCCCAACGACGAACTGGCGCAGTTTTTTTCCAAGACTCTGGCCGAGACCGACCCGGACGTTAAAGCGTCCATTGACGACGAACTGGGGCGCCAGAAGAACCAAATCGAGCTGATCGCGTCGGAAAACATCGTCTCCAAGGCGGTTTTGGAAGCCCAGGGCAGTGTGCTCACCAACAAATACGCCGAAGGCTACCCCGGACGGCGCTATTACGGCGGCTGCGAGTATGTCGACGTGTCGGAAAGCTTGGCCCAAGAGCGCGCTAAGCAGCTGTTCGGCTGTAAATTCGCCAACGTTCAGCCCCATTCCGGTGCACAAGCCAACGGCGGCGTGTTTCTGGCGCTGTTGCAGCCCGGCGACACCATTTTGGGCATGAGCCTCGCCGCCGGTGGGCACCTCACCCATGGTGCGCCCCCGGCCCAGTCCGGAAAGTGGTTCAATGCGGTTCAATACGGCGTTAAAGAAGACGGACTGACCATTGATTATGACGAAGTGGAAAGCTTGGCGCGCGCGCACAAGCCAAAACTGATCATTGCGGGCGGTTCTGCCTATCCGCGCCACATCGACTTTGGCCGTTTTCGCGCCATTGCTGACGAAGTGGGGGCGTTGTTGATGGTCGACATGGCGCACTTTGCGGGCCTCGTGGCCGCAGGCGTACACCCAAGCCCGGTGGCCATCGCCGACGTCACCACCACCACCACACATAAGACCCTGCGCGGGCCGCGCGGCGGCATGATTCTTACCAATGACGAGGCGATCTCGAAGAAAATCAACTCCGCCATCTTCCCCGGCCTGCAAGGTGGGCCCTTAATGCACGTCATCGCCGCCAAGGCCGTGGCGTTTGGCGAAGCCCTGCAGCCAAGCTTTAAAGCCTATGCCCAACGCGTGGTCGATAACGCCCAGGCCCTGGCCCAGACCATGGTAGACGGCGGCTACGCCATCTCCACCGGTGGCACCGACACGCACTTGATGTTGGTCGATCTGCGGCCCAAGGGGGTGAAGGGCAACGCGGCGGAACATGCTTTGGACCGTGCGGGCATCACCTGTAACAAAAACGGCATTCCGTTTGATACCGAAAAGCCCATGGTGACCTCCGGTGTGCGCTTTGGCACCCCGGCGGGCACCACACGCGGCTTTGGCACCGAAGAATTCAAGCAAGTGGGTTTGATGGCGTGTGAAGTGTTGGACGGTCTGGCCGCCAACGGTGAAGACGGTAACGGTGACGTGGAAGCCAGCGTGCGCAAAAAGGTCGAAGCGCTCTGCGCGCGCTTCCCCATTTACGGTTAAGTTGAGAGTTTAAGGGGGAAACACCATGCGCTGTCCGTTTTGTGGCAATTCAGATACCCAGGTGAAGGACTCGCGTCCCACCGAAGACAATGCCTCCATTCGCCGTCGGCGCTATTGCCCGGCGTGCGGATCGCGCTTTACCACCTTTGAAAGGGTGCATTTGCGCGAGCTTACCGTGGTTAAGGCCAGTGGCGTGAAAGCCACGTTTGATCGCGAAAAGGTCAAACGCTCCATGGAAATTGCCTTGCGCAAACGTCCGGTCGAAGAAGAACAGATCGAACGCATCGTCAATTCCATCCAGCGCACCTTGGAAACGTCGGGCGAGACCGAAATTCCCTCGAAAGCCATCGGCAAGCTGATCATGGACCGGCTCATGGAACTGGACAAAGTGGCCTACGTGCGCTTTGCCTCGGTTTACAAAGATTTTCATGAAATCAATGACTTCAACGAGTTTATTGGGACATTAGGTGAGCGCGACTGACCCGCGTGATCTAGACTTTATGGCGGCTGCGCTGAGCTTGGCGCGGCGCGGCTTGGGCAACACGTTTCCCAATCCTTCGGTTGGGTGTTTGCTGGTCAAAGACGGGCTGGTGCTTGGTCGCGGCTGGACCCAGCCGGGCGGTCGCCCCCATGCCGAGGCCATGGCCTTAGCGAACGCGGGCGCGGCGGCCCAAGGCTCAACCGCCTATGTCACGTTAGAACCCTGCGCCCACCAAGGCGAAACCCCGCCGTGCGCCAACGCGTTGGTCAAAGCCAAGGTCGCCCGCGTGGTCGTCGCCATCACCGATCCCGACTCGCGTGTCGCCGGGAAAGGCCTGGAAATCCTCAAAAACGCAGGGGTCGAAGTCACCGAAGGCTTAGGTCATACGGGCGCTTGGCAGGCCAATTTGGGCTTTTTCCTCACCCGCACGGAAAATCGCCCGTTGTTTACCCTGAAACTCGCCACCGACGCGGACGGGCGTATTCCCGGATCGGATGCGTCAGGTGACGACAAATGGATAACCTCGCCCGAGGCCCGCATCCGCGGTCATTTGCTGCGCGCCAATCACGACGCCGTGCTGTTCGGCATCGGCACGGCATTGGCCGACGACCCGTCTTATACCTGCCGTCTGGCGGGGCTTGAGGGCCAAAGCCCGGTGCGGGTCTTGCTCGATAGCCAGTTACGTCTTCCACCAGCCTCCAAGTTGCTGAAAACCCTGGATGTTTCACCTTTATGGGTGGTGTGTGGCAAGGATGCGGAGCGGGATGGAGCTGCGGCTGAGGCTTTGACAGCGTTGGGCGTCACCGTCATTCGCGCGCCCAGCACCCAACCCGATCCCATTTGGTTGGCGGGTGAACTGGCCACACGCGGCCTGACGCGGGTGTTGATCGAAAGCGGTCCCACCCTTGTGAACACATTTTTGGCTGCTAACTTGGTTGATGAGGTGGCGTGGTTTCGCAGTCCCCGTCGCTTGGGGGCGGGGAGCGTTCCGGCATTTGACGAAAATTTGCTGGAAATACTGGCCTTTGAGCGCCAAGCCGTGTTACTTGCAGGGCCAGACCAATTGGAACTCTCTACCCGCAAGGTTTAATCGCTATGTTTACCGGCATCATCACCGACATCGGACGCGTACGTTCCGCCCAGTCCACCGGGTCCGGTGCGGGCGAGGGCCGTCGCTTTGAAATCAGTACTCAGTTCGATATGGACACGGTCGACATGGGCGCATCCATCGCCTGCTGTGGCGCGTGCATGACGGTGGTGGACAAGGGGGAGGGCTGGTTTGCCGTTGAGGTGTCCGCCGAAAGCCTGTCCAAGACGACGCTTGGGTCTTGGGGCGAGGGTACGGACGTCAACTTGGAACGCGCCATGTGCTTGGGCGACGAGTTGGGCGGCCATATCGTGTCCGGGCATGTGGACGGCGTGGCCGAATTGATCGACACTCACCCCGACGGCGACAGCCAGCGCCTGACCTTTCGCGTGCCTCAAGATTTAGCGAAATTCATCGCCCCCAAGGGCTCCGTCACCTTAGACGGCGTATCGCTGACGGTGAACGACGTTAACGGACCTGAGTTCGGCGTCAACATCATTCCCCACACGCAACACGCCACCACCTTGGGGGCGCTCAAGGTCGGCGGCAACGTCAATGTGGAAATCGACATGCTGGCGCGTTATGTTGCGCGCCTGATAGAAGCTTAAGGAATAAAGCCTGTGCCGTTTAAAGATAAACTCTCGCCCATCGAAGACATCATCGAAGACGCCCGCAACGGCCGCATGTTTGTGCTGGTTGATGACGAGGACCGTGAAAACGAAGGCGATTTGGTGATCAGCGCACAGATGGCAACACCTGAAGCGGTCAACTTCATGGCCATGTACGGGCGCGGGCTGATCTGCCTGACACTGCCTAGGTCAAGGGTTGAAGAATTGGAACTGCCGCATCAGACGCAAAAAAACGTGTCGCGCCATTCCACCGCGTTCACCATGTCTATCGAAGCGCGCGAGGGTGTGACCACCGGCATTTCGGCATCCGATCGGGCGCGCACCATTGCAGTGGCCATCGATCCGACCAAGGGCAAGGCCGACATCGCCACGCCGGGGCACGTGTTCCCGTTGGAAGCGCGCGACGGCGGAGTGCTGGTTCGCGCCGGACATACCGAAGCCGCGGTCGACATCTCGCGTCTGGCGGGACTGAACGCGTCGGGCGTGATCTGCGAAATTATGAACGAAGACGGGACCATGGCCCGCTTGCCGGACCTGATTCCGTTCGCCGAAAAGCACCAGCTTAAAATCGCCACCATCGCCGATCTCATTGCCTATCGCTTGAAACACGACCACGTGGTGGAAAAGGTCTTAACCAAGCCCTTTAACTCCATCCATGGCGGGGCGTTCGACATGACCATTTACCGCAGCGAACTGGACGGTACCGAACACGTGGCGTTAACTATGGGTGACGTCACCAGTGCCGGACCGGTGCTGGTCAGAATGCATGCTATGGACATCATGGACGACGTGTTGGGCGATGCGTCCAGCGGCAAGGCCGGGCTGTTGCAGCTTGCCATGAAGGCCATCGCCAAGGCCGGACGCGGCGCGCTGGTTTTGATCCGCCATCCGCGCCCCAATGCGCTGACCCTGCATGCCAATGTCGTCACCGAAGACGAGGAGGGCGACGCGGGCGGCGTTGGTCAGGAACTGCGCAACTATGGCGTCGGCGCGCAAATTCTGCTCGACCTCGGCATCAAAGACATGACGTTGTTGAGCAATACCCAGCACACCATTATCGGCCTGGAAGGCTACGGCCTCACCGTTGTCGGCCAGCAGCCGATCGAGGAGTGAGATCATGGCAGGTCATATTCTCATCGTTGAAGCGCCGTTCTATCAGCATATCACCGATGATCTGGTGAAGGGCGTCGTCCAGGTTTTGGATAAGGCGGGCATGACGTATGAGCGCATATCCGTACCCGGCGCGTATGAAATTCCGGGCGTTATTTCTATGGTGCAGGCAGCAAAGCCAGCCCTTTACGACGGCTATGTGGCGGTGGGCTGTGTGATCCGTGGGGAAACCAGCCACTATGATTATGTGGCCGGGGAAAGCTGCCGCGCGCTGATGGACCTGTCGCTGCAAGGCGTAGCCCTTGGCAATGGTATCCTCACCGTGGAAAACGAAGCCCAAGCCATTGTACGCTCCGACGTCACCAAGAAAAACAAGGGCGGCGATGCGGCTGAGGCTTGCCTCGCCATGGTTGGCGTGCGCCGAAGCTTACAGGCAAGTAAAATATGACCGACACAGCTCCCGAAACATTCGACGCCCGCGCCCGCTCCGCCGCACGTATGGCTGCGGTGCAGGCGCTTTATGAACTCGACATGGTCGAAGGCGACACCGAACAGGTGCTTCGCATGCTGATCGATAAACGCTGGACCGTGACCGTCGAAGACCAAGACGGCGACGAGGTGGGCGAGGCTGAGTTTCTCGACCCCGACAGAACCTTTTTGATCGCGTTGGTGCGCGGCGTGCTGGGTAAAAAAGACGCCCTGGACGAAATGCTCACGGGCGCGCTTGGCGGCAACTGGACCGTGCCACGGCTGGAAGTATTGTTACGCGCCATCTTGCGCGTCGGCCTGTTCGAGCTGCTGGAACACTCAGAGATTCCGGCTAAGGTGGTCATCAACGAATACATGGACGTGGCCAACGCGTTTTATACCGAAGGTGAGCCTAAGATGGTGAACGGCGTGCTCGACAAACTGGCGCACACGCTACGCGACGGACGCATGGACTAAAAACGAGGACAGCTCTCGTGACACATCCGCCCCAAGGTTCAGAATTTGATATCATCGCCCGGCATTTCAAGCCGCTGGCGGCGGGCGATGCGGGCGCATTGGGGTTGTGCGACGATGGTGCCGTGCTCGACGTTCCCCAAGGGTATCAATTGGTCGTCACCACCGACGCTTTGTTGGTGGGCGTGCATTTCTTAGGCACCCAATCGCCCCAAGACATTGCCTTCAAGGTGGTGGGGGCGAACCTGTCCGACTTAGCCGCCATGGGGGCCACGCCCCGCGCGGTATTTTTGGCCGCGCAATTTCCCCAAGGGACCGACGACGATTGGCTCGCCGACTTTGCCGAAGGCTTAGGCCTAGCCTTAGCGCCGTCGGGGGCCGTGTTGATGGGCGGCGATACGGTAACAACGCCGGGACCGCTGGCGCTGACCTTGACCGCGCTTGGATTCGCACCAAAAAACATGGTTCTCACCCGCGCCGGTGCAAATTTGGGCGATGACGTTTATGTCAGCGGCACCATCGGCGATGGGGCCTTGGGGTTATTGTGTGAGACGGGCGTGTTGGAGTTAGACGCAGAATTGTCTCAGCGTTACGCCCGCCCGCAACCGCGGTTTGTGATGGGTCAAGCCCTGGCCGAACGGGGCCTGGCGTCGGCTTGTATCGACGTATCGGATGGTCTGGCCGCGGACTTGGGACACATGTGTGAAGCGTCCGGCGTGAGTATGGAAATCATCGCGCCAAACGTTCCTTTATCAGCCTCCGCCCGGCGCAACGTAGAAAAAAATGCGGAGCTGTTGAGAACCGTTCTGACGGGGGGCGATGACTACGAGCTGGCGTTCACGGCGGCCCCCGAACATGCCGCCGCCATCGCGACGTTAAGCGCCGAATTGGACTTGGCCCTCACGCGCATTGGCACCGTCAGTAAAAGCGGTTTGGGCGTTAAGGTGTTGGACGTTGAGGGCAAGGCCCTGGATTTAGGAGTAGGGGGCTACCGTCACCTCTAATCACTTAAGGTCCTTTCATCATCGCCTGCAAGGCGTATAATCACTCCGGCCCGGTCTCGCTTTCTTTTGTATTTTCAATGTGTTGTAGACGAGAGCTAAATTATGAAAAAACTTGTCATTGTGTTTGCGATCTTTCTTATGCTGGCGGTCGGCACCGTCAGTCTGCTGAAATTTCTGAACATCGGCCCGTTTGAAAAGACGCCAGAGGAACTCGCGGCAGAAGCAGCGGCATCTGCGGCCGGACAAGCCGAGCAAGCCGCGGCTGACTCGTTTTTTAAAGCCAAGTTACGCTACGTTGAAATGGATCCGATCCAGGTGCCGGTGTTTCAAGACAGCGGCGTCGCCGGCACCATAATGATTCACTACAAGATCGAAGTGACGAACACTGAAAACGAACGCAAGGTCGCCAAATCTAAGCGCCAAATTGGCGACGCGTTGATCCAAGATTTTTCCTATTATATTCCGCGCACGCTGCGCAATAACAAGACCCTCGACGTCACGCTGATCAAGTATCGCATCATGATGATCGCCGACCGATTGATGGGTAAGGGGGTGGTCAATGATGCCTTGATCCAGGCCATGACCAGCACCGAAGAATAACGTCCACCGGTCCCCGCCTTAAAGCTTCCGCATACAACGTGTTGCCTTCAATCGTTTGATCTGGCAACCTTCTCTAACGACTTGGGGTGGGGGCGTTTATGCGTACCCGCTGACTTCTTTTGGTTAGTTAAGGGGAAAGTTGTTCATGGAAAATCTATACAATCTGGTCTTGGGGTGCGGTGTTTTGGCCGTGCTTTATGGCGCATACGCGACTCGTTCCGTTCTTGCTGCACCGGCGGGCAATGAGCGCATGCAAGAAATTGCCACCGCTATTCAAGAAGGTGCCGGCGCATATTTAAAGCGCCAATACATGACCATCGGTATGGTTGGTGTCGTTGTCTGTGCCTTGCTGGCCTTTCGTTTAGGCGCGTCAGTTGCTGTTGGCTTTGCGCTCGGCGCGGTTCTGTCCGGCGTGACAGGCTTTATCGGCATGCACGTTTCGGTCCGCGCCAATGTGCGCACCGCCGAAGCCGCCCGCTCCAAGGGTTTAGGCCCGGCCATGGACATTGCCTTTAAATCAGGCGCTATCACCGGCCTATTGGTGGTTGGCTTGGGGCTGTTGGGGGTTGCTGGATATTACATGTACATGCGCGCAAGCGGCGATCCTTCCACCTCCGCTGGTATGCGCCACATCCTCGAATCCCTGGTGGCGTTGAGCTTCGGCGCCTCGCTGATTTCCATCTTTGCCCGGTTGGGCGGCGGCATTTTCACCAAGGGCGCCGACGTTGGCGGTGACTTGGTGGGCAAAATCGAAGCCGGTATCCCCGAAGACGATCCCCGCAACCCAGCCACCATTGCCGATAACGTCGGCGATAACGTCGGTGACTGCGCGGGCATGGCTGCCGATTTGTTCGAGACATATGCCGTGACCATCGTCGGCACCATGTTGTTGGGCGGCATCTTCTTTGTCGGTGCTGATCAAGAGATGTTGATGCTGTTCCCGCTGCTGATAGCGGCGGTCTGTATCGGTGGGTCCGTTATTGGCACATTCTTTGTCAAGCTTGGGGCAAGCAACAGCGTCATGGGCGCGCTGTATAAAGGTTTCATCGCCACCGCTGTGATTTCGGCCATCTTGATTGGTGGTGTTATCTCCATGTCGCTGGGCTGGGACACGTCGTTTACCACCTCGACCGGAACGACGTTCACGGGTAGCGACCTTTATGTCTGTGCCTTGATCGGCCTCGGCGTGACGGGGCTTTTGATCTGGATTACTGAGTACTACACCGGCACCGATTATCGTCCGGTGCGCAGTGTTGCCTTGGCCTCGACCACAGGGCACGGTACCAACGTGATCCAAGGTTTGGCCGTTTCCATGGAAGCGACAGCCCTGCCGATCATCGTGATTTGTGCGGCCATCATCGCCACCTACACAACGGCGGGACTGTTCGGTATTTCCATCGCGGCAACGGCCATGTTGGCCTTGGCGGGAACGGTTGTGGCGCTCGACGCCTTTGGTCCGGTGACCGATAATGCGGGCGGCATTGCGGAAATGGCAAATTTGCCGGAAGACGTGCGCACCACCACCGATAATCTGGATGCTGTCGGTAACACCACCAAGGCTGTGACCAAGGGCTACGCCATCGGTTCTGCCGCGTTGGCGGCATTGGTGTTGTTTGCGGCGTACACCGAAGACCTCAATCACTACTTCCCGGACGTGACGGTGAACTTTAGCCTGCAAAACCCGTTCGTGATTATCGGCCTGTTTATCGGCGGTATGCTGCCCTACATCTTCGGCGGCATGTCCATGATGGCCGTTGGCCGCGCAGCCGGTTCGGTTGTCCTTGAGGTCCGTCGTCAGTTCAAGGAAATCCCCGGCATCATGGAAGGCACGGGCAAACCTGATTACGCCGCGTGCGTGGATATCCTGACCAAGGCCGCAATCAAAGAAATGGTTATTCCTTCATTGCTGCCGGTTTTGGCACCCGTTGTGACCTACTTTGTCATCAATGCCTTTGCGGGCCAAGACGCTGCGTTCAGCACCTTGGGTGCTATGTTGTTGGGGACCATCGTCACCGGTATCTTTGTGGCTGTTTCCATGACCGTCGGTGGCGGGGCTTGGGATAACGCCAAGAAGTACATCGAAGATGGTGCCCACGGCGGCAAGGGGTCCGAAGCCCACAAAGCAGCGGTAACCGGCGACACCGTTGGCGATCCTTACAAGGACACGTCGGGTCCTGCGGTGAACCCGCTGATCAAGATCACCAATATCGTAGCCATCTTGCTGTTGGCGCTGCTTGCTGGCTAAGGCTTGAGACGCGAAAGATAAAGCCCCGCAAGCTTAGGCTTGCGGGGCTTTTTTAGGGGTAGGCTTATTTTTTGCCTTTGTTAAAGCGCCCGAGGTTGGAGATCATTTGTTCGAAGAATGTCAGCGAGTTACCAGCCGTTGGCGTTTCCCCCTCCACCGGTACGACCAACTCGGCTTGCTGTGTGTCAAGACTGTCGACCTTGGTCACCACGCCGCCCGCGTCGAACGTAATCACCACCACTTGGCGTGACACGACTTCGGGGGCTAGAAATGCGGTGGTCTCGGTAAGCTCGGAAATGTAGTACCAGGTCTCAACACCAAACTGGGACGTGCTGGACGGCGAGCCCAGCTTTTCCATCACATTGCGGCGTGTGTGGGTGCCCGGTTCGATGGTGGCGACGTCTTCGATGAGCACCGCGTTGCCGCGCGTATCCAGACGCGGCGAGCAGGCGCCAAGGGCTAAGGATGCAGCCAACACAAAACTGAGAACGGGCAGGGGAGCTTTTGTTTTTTTATAACTGTTCATTTGCTTCACATCTGTCCGGCGCGTATATCTGCGCCACATCAAGGGATTTGATTGGGCAGAAAATCGCATTGCCAAGCCGCTATGTCAATCATAGCACCGAAATGCCTCTGAAATAAGGACCAAGCCGCTGTTAAAAGCCCTGTTGAAAAAATTAGGCCTGGTGCGCGCCGACCCGGCGGCGCAAGCACTGTACGCCGCCGCCGTCGCCGAGGGACGACGCGATATCCATTTTACGGCATGGGGCGTGCCCGACACCGTGGATGGGCGCTTCGACATGATTTCCCTGGTCGTCGCCCTGATCAATCGGCGCATCGGCTTGGCGGGGCGGGAACACGCCGCGCGAATCCAAGAGCTGGCCCAAGACCTGTTCGATGTCATGTTCGCCGATATGGACATTAACCTGCGTGAACTGGGCGTGTCGGACGAAGGCATGAAGCACCGCATAAAACCCATGGCCAGCGCGCATCTGGGGCGGGTTAAGGCCTACACCGACGCCTTGGCAGAACCGGATCAAGCCGCATGTATTAAGGCTTTAAGCGCCGCGTTGACGCGCAACGTCTACCGGGCGGTGGAAAACGCCGACCCGACGCCGCTGGCCAAGCGCATGGTCGAACTGGCCCGCCAATTGGACGCGTGCTCGGACGACGATATTTTGGCAGGGCGCATCACGTTCAACCCACCCAGAAACTCAGAACACGGAGACCCGTCATGACCGCTCACAGCGATTTAGACGTGACCCCTGAATTTTCCCGCGTCGTGCGGGTGGCCGAATTGGGTGACGAGCCGTTGCGCCTTGAGTTGACCGCTAGCGAAGAGGAACGTGCGGATTTGGCCAAACGGTTCGATTTAGAAGGCCTAGACAGCCTGGTGGCGGATGTTTCTTTGACCTTGTTGCCCAATAAAGACGTGCGCCTGGACGCCACCTTTAACGCCCAGCTTCAGCAAACTTGCGTGGTGACATCGGCCCCCATGAAAAGTAAGGTTTCTCACAAGTTCACAACGACTTATAGCCCGGATGCGGACGAAGATTTGGCCAGCGATGAGGAAGAATTCGAGACCTTGAATACCCAAATTGAGCTGCCCGAACCCTTGATTGAGGAAAAAATCGACATCGGTGAAGCGGTCGCAGAGCAATTTGCCCTTGAAATTGACCCCTTTCCCCGCGTAAAAGGCACTGTGTTCGATGGGTATTCGACGGGGCGTAAAGGCGAAGCCGAAGCGCCGCTCGAAAAAAAGAACCCTTTTGCGGTTCTGTCACAGCTCAAAACGAAACAAAAAAATAAGAAATGATCGGGGCGAAACCCTTGCCCCGACGTCATTTTTTGTATAAGTAAGCATCCCGTTATCCCCGTAGCGGGAACCGCCCCGTTTTTGGGCCAGAATTTTAAGGAATGACAGATGGCTGTCCCTAAATCTAAAATATCGACTTCAAAGCGTAACATGCGCCGTTCACACGACACATTGAAGTCTAATGCATACGAAGAATGTTCGTCGTGTGGCGAACTGAAGCGTCCGCACCACGTGTGTGCAGCGTGCGGTCAGTACAACAAGCGCGAGGTCGTCACGGCTGACGACGCCGCTTAAGGTCAATACTTGGCGTTTCTGGGCTCGAGGTCCCAATCACCGTGTCTCAAACGATAACCCTCTCGATTGATGGCATGGGCGGCGACCAAGCCCCCGACATGGTTGTCGAGGGTATGGCGCTGGCTCTCAAAGAGATTCCCAACACCAGGTTCATTCTCTTCGGTCGCAAAGAAAAACTCGCACCCCTGCTGGAAAAATTTCCGGCGGTGGCGAACGTGTGTGATTTTCGTCCTTGCGACGACGTGGTGAGCAACGATGAAAAGCCCGGTATCGCTTTGCGTTCCGGGCGTCAGTCGTCGATGCGTCTTGCCATAAACGCCGTGGGCGATGGTAAAGCCGACGGCGTTGTATCGGCGGGTAACACCGGCGCGCTGATGGCGATGGCAAAGTTTGTCCTTAAAACCCTGCCCGGTATCGACCGCCCGGCTATCGCTTCGCTACTGCCCACCATGAAGGGCCAGTCGGTGATGCTTGATTTGGGCGCTAACATCCAGTGCGATGCGGAAAATTTGGTCCAGTTCGCGGTGATGGGCGAGGTGTTCGCACGCAACGTCTTGGGTATTAAAAAGCCGTCCATCGGTATCCTCAACGTTGGCACCGAGGTTCTTAAAGGCAATGATTCCGTCAAGCAGGCGGCGATTATCCTGACCGAAACCCACCTGCCCATCGATTTTTACGGCTTCGTTGAAGGTGACGACATCGGCCAGGGTACGGTGGACGTTATCGTCACCGATGGCTTTACCGGTAACGTGGCGCTGAAAACCATTGAAGGTACGGCGCGTCTGTTTGCCGGTGCGTTGCGCCAGGAATTGACGAGCTCTTGGGTCGGCAAGGCGGGGGCGCTGGTCGCCAAACAGGCTATCAATTCTTTCCGCGAACGGTTTGATCCGCGTCGCTATAATGGCGCGATGTTCTTAGGCCTCGGCGGGATCTGCGTTAAAAGCCACGGCGGCACCGATGCTCTGGGCTTTTGCCATGCCTTAAAACTGACACACGAACTGATTACAGATGACCTCAACGCGGGCATCAAAGAAGACTACGCGCGCTTTACATCAGAACATCACTCTATTCCTGAAATTGAAGCGGACTGATCCATGACTTTTTGTGCGCGCATCATCGGCACCGGCTCGCACCTTCCGGAAATGGTGCTGACCAATGCTGAGTTGGCGACACGGGTCGACACCACCGACGAATGGATTGTTGAGCGCACCGGCATCCGCGAGCGCCGCATCGCTAAAGAAGGCGAGACCACCGCGGCCTTGGCCTTTCAAGCGGCGGAAAACGCCCTGGACGCGGCGGGCATCGTCGCCGCTGATCTGGATCTCATTATCGTCGCCACCACCACGCCCGACAACACGTTCCCATCCACCGCCACCAAGGTGCAAGCCATGTTGGGGATGGACGGCGGCGCCGCGTTCGACGTGCAGGCGGTATGCTCTGGCTTTATTTATGCCTTGGCGGTGGGCGATAATTTTATTCGTGCGGGTCAGGCGAAAAATGTTCTGGTTATCGGTGCCGAGATTTTTTCCCGTATTATCGATTGGGAAGACCGCACCACCTGCGTGCTGTTCGGCGACGGTGCTGGCGCTGTCGTGCTGCAAGCCCAAGAGGTGGAGCAGGGGACGCCGGTTGGCATCTTGTCCACGCATCTGCATTCCGACGGCAAGCTGCGCGATTTGCTCTATACCGACGGCGGACCGGGCAGTAGCGCCACCGTCGGCCACGTGCGCATGTTGGGCCGCGAGGTGTTCCGCCATGCCGTCACCAACTTGGCCGCCGTGGTGGATGAAGCCTTACAGGCCAACGGCCTCAACCAAGGCGACATCGATTGGCTGGTGCCGCATCAGGCCAACAAACGCATCCTCGACAGCACCGCGAAAAAGCTGGGCTTGGCACCTGAACGCGTAGTCATTACCGTGGACAAGCACGCCAACACCTCGGCCGCCTCGGTGCCGTTGGCACTGGACACCGCGGTGCGCGACGGGCGTATCAAAGACGGCCAACTGGTGCTGATGGAAGCCATGGGCGGCGGTTTGACCTGGGGTGCGGCGCTGGTTCGTTGGTAGGACGTACTTTTTCCCCTTGAATCAATGATTCAACCGTAACTTCCATCCCTTTGATATTGACGGACTTTGTCCATCGCTATACCCTTTGACCTTCATATTTTTGAAAGGGGTCTGGTGGATGCCTAACCGTACCATTACCCGCGCGCAATTAAGTGAAGCCGTTTATCAAGAAGTTGGACTGTCGCGCAATGAGTCCGCCGACTTGCTTGAGTCTGTTCTGTCCATGATTACGGATGCCTTGGCCAGGGACGAAACCGTCAAGATTTCGTCGTTCGGCAGTTTCTCGGTCCGCAAAAAAGGCCAGCGCATCGGGCGCAATCCGAAAACCGGCGAGGAAGTTCCGATCCTTCCACGCAAGGTGTTGGTGTTCCGACCGTCCCAAGTGATGAAGGCGCGCGTCAATGCGAAGCGCTCGCCCGGCTCGTCTCCATAAGACATGACGGAAAAGTCGGACCAAGCCTATAAAACGATCAGCGAAGTCTCGGCCTTGCTGGACTTGCCGCAGCATGTGCTGCGCTTTTGGGAAACCAAGTTTCGCCAAGTCTCGCCGCTCAAACGCGGCGGCGGGCGTCGCTATTATCGTCCCCAAGACGTCGAGCTGCTGCGTCGCATCAAATCATTGCTACACTTAGAAGGCTACACCATCAAGGGTGTGCAACGCATGTTGAGCCAGGGCGGGGTGAAAAACCTGCCCGAAGCCAGTGCAGCCAGCTTGGCGCTCGATTCTGCTAACGCTGCCTCCTCTTCCTCAACGGCACCGACCGCACCGACCGCTGAGCCGGGTTTGGACCTCGCCACCATCGTTGCCGAGCTGGAAAATATCCGCGATCTTCTGAAAAATCCGGCGCGTTAAAATTTATCCGCACCAAGACGGTTTGAGCCGTTGCATGTGCCGGGTGTGACGCGTATATTCGCGCCGCTTCAGGGGAGTCCTTGGAGCCATACCATTGTCGGAGCGTGGCGCAGCCTGGTAGCGCACTACACTGGGGGTGTAGGGGTCGCAGGTTCAAATCCTGTCGCTCCGACCATAAAGAACAAGGGGTTAGCGGCTTTCCGTTAGCCCCTTTTTCTTTTATTTGGGAGCAATTTGGGAGCAGAAGGGGGGAGAACATTACGTTTCATGGTCTGAGAGAGAACATCCATATACTCATCGAGCGCAATTCTGGCCTTGCTCAGATAGTCCGGTTGGAATTTTGCGTACACATCGGTCTGCGAATCGCCGGCATGACCCATGAAACCCTCGACCTCCCACTTGGGAACACCCTTGGATCTTAGGTAAGTGGCCATGGTGTGGCGGATCGTATATTGAGAAACATCATCAAACCCAACCGTGGTGGCCAAGCGCTTCACGGCTTTTTTCACCGTTTTGACGGGCTGTTGAATTTTCATATCTTTGCCATCAGGCCCCTTGATGGTCTTGTGGCGCCAAGTCAGAAGACGATCACCACCCCAGTAATCCAACCAACCACGCAGGGCATCAGTCATAGGTACAACAGGGCGGTATTTGTGGGTCTGGCGGCGTCTGGGTGGGTTGAGGTCGATAAACCCATGCTGGGAATTGCATTGAAACTGTGTCAGCTCGCAGAGGGCTTCTGGTCTAGCCATGGTGTTGATGCTGAGAATTAGGAACCGAAAGATGTGCTCTGACCCGGCCCATTCCAGCATCATGCCCATCTCTTCAAAGTCGAGCACCCGGTCACGGGCTACTGGCGCGTCGATATCCAGTTCGTCTGCAATTTCGTTTGCCGCAGTAATGATATAAGGGGGCGCTTGCAGGCGTCCGCGTTTGCAGGCGTGGGTCAGGGCTCCAGATAAGGCTTTCTGAATCATGGAGATGTATTCAGAGGAATGGTTGTGCACTGCGTGCAGATGACGCATGAACTCCCACTGGCGGTCATGCGTGACTTCCGAAACAAGGCAGGCCCCAAAAAATCTCATAATATGTTGCCCGCGGATTTCAATGGCACGGCTGCTTTTGCGCTTTGAGGCGTGCTCAGACAGGTAGGCTTCAAGCAGGTATGAGAGTCGTGCTTGGCCGGAAGATGCGTTTTTTAGCTTCTTTTCCTTCTGGATTAATTCAACGAGGCAGTTTTTCGCCTCATCAAAATCCGCTGTACGCAGGCTTCGGCGGCGGACTCTTCGGCTGCCGTCGTACCAGTATCGGTATAGGTTTGGGGTTCCGTCTTCTCGGCCAATCCATTGGCCTCCGTATTCGAAGAGACGCTTTGGCATGGGGGGTTCTCCAGGCTCTCAACGTAGGCTTTAAGGTGTGAAATCGTATAGCGAACTGCGGCACCAGTCCGAGCTTGCCGAAATCCGATCTTGCGATTTTTTCTCAAGTTTTGCAACTCGCGCTTGTTTACAGCATATCCGAGCCCACTGAGATACGCTGCCGCCTCGGGCTCGGTATAGACTTTTTCGATCTCTATGACGTTTGTCATGGCATTGCCTCGTTTATGCGTCGGGGTACAGCTTCATAAAGCCGTCCCGAACTTGTTGAATAATTGCTGGGTCGTGGTATTTCCAATAGCGGGGATCGGCCATCAGTTTCTTTAGGTCGCTTTCCGTGATTTGTTCGGAGCGGTCTGGCGCACTGCGTCCATTTGGCGGCGTCCATCCGAGAGCCATAAGTGCGTCTCGCACAAGTTTATCCTGCGTGTCCAAAACCTGTTTATGGATGCGTCCACCGTAACCAGTCGTCTCCAATTCAATGCGTCCGTCTGGGTGAGTTGTTGCGGTCAATTTAATTTGCATGTTGTCCATATCGGCCTCGTTTATTAGATTTAAAAATCACCCGGCGCGACCTGGAAGCACGGGATGCCCTCGCCACGCCACATAGCAACAACGCTGTCTCGATCATCAAGACTGAGATACGGCACAAAGCCGTCGCCTTTGATCTGGTCGAGCAGATCGCGCTTAACCACCACGTCGGATCGGTAGTCCTTAGCGGGGCGCATGTAGAGCGCGTCATAGTGGATCGCCCACTTGGCTAACCACGCCTCTGTCACTGAGCGGTTCTCCTCACCCCTGCCTGTAGCCAGGACGACAACCATCCCAAGACTAGCCATAACCTTGACGACATGGTTATTAGGCACGTCGTTGTGCATGAAGGCGTTGAATGACTTCCAATCTTTTTTGCCAACGTCACGCTCAACAAAATGGCGGCGGTGATCGTTGTTCGCTAGTGTGCCGTCAATATCCACGATTACAGCGAATTTTTGATCGGGCCTAATTACCGTTTCCATGTCGTTCTCCATGCTCGTTATCGATCAGTCGTTTCGGCGGCCAGGATGGCGGTGCCGAGCATTTCGGGAAGCACAGGCACTACGGCGTTTCCGAAGGGCCCGGATCGACGACGCTCCAGTTTTCTGGGAACCCCATCATCCACGCTTCGAAGCGCCTGCAACTTATCGTGCCAGGCCTCATGCCAATCTCGTTTAGAACGGTGTAGAGCCCATCGCCCGATGTATCCGAGCAACCTTTTCGGTTCCAGTTGGACGTGTTGACGATTGTCGGTAGCAGTTTCCGCAGCCTGATCCGCGAGTTGCTGCCCCCATCCAAAAAGTAATCCGCCCCTTGGGAGTTCGACCGAGCGACTGGCGTCGGTAACAATGATCCAAACCCTATCGCGTGCGTGTGGTGCGCCAACAAAGGAAGCTGGAATACAGTGCCATTCCGCATCAAACCCGAGCGCGGCCAAGTCCCGTAGGACGGTGGCAAACCATCGTCCGTCATCCCCGGTAGTAAGCCTTTGGCTGTTTTCAAAGATGCCGTATTTGGGTCGTATCTCGCTAAGGGCGCGGACAATCTCAGACCACAAACCTGACCGTACTCCATCAATTCCATCTCCTTTGCCGGCTACGCTAATATCTTGGCAGGGGAACCCGCCTGTGATTACGTCGGCCTGGCCGTTGAAAAATTCCATCGTTGTCACATCGTCGTGGATCGGCACTTCTGGCCAGTGGTGTGCCAGCACACCGCGACAGAATGGATCGATCTCGCAAAAGGCCACGGTCTCGAACCCGCCGGTGCGTTCCAGGCCGAGCGAAAACCCGCCGATGCCGCTGAACAGATCCAGCACCCGCAGCTTGCGGGGTGTCGTTTGTTCATGGGTTTGTGGTGGTGGCATAAGTTGACCTCATAGGGGCGGCTGTTAAATCAAAGGGTTAGAATATTGTTGCTCAATCTGTCGGGCTCTCGCTTTGGGACGTTAGGGCGTCGCCATCCTCGGCGGCTTTAAGGCATGCGGCGGCGATGGCGCGCATGTCGTCAGGCGTCCCCTGAAATGCGGCGTCGTTCCCAAGTTCGATTGCACAAATCACTCCGTCTTTGTTTTTGTTGAGGTGTGCGCGGTGTTTAACTTCTGAGGCTTCGGCGCTTGGGTTACTGGTGGCGATGATGGTCATGGCTTTTCTCCGTCAACTGTGGGGGGCGTGCCCAAGCCGCGCATTTCTAGGCAACTATTTAAGTCATTGCGAAGGGCCTTAGCTTCATCCCATGTCATTTCATGTTTGCCGTGTGGTGTGCGCACAGAGATTTGCTCTCCGGCTTTGTCCTCGGTAAATGCTACACATGGCTTCCGATGGCGCATGCAATCTTGTGGGAACATGCAGCCAGAGTGACAAGCGGCGCTTGGGCACGGCATCACGGTTGCTCCTTTTTGGTGGTTGGTTGTGGGGACGTTAGAACCCACCGGCCACAAAGGCCGTCCTTTAAAACTTCGTGGTCTTTCACAAAGCACTCATCGTCATGATCGGTCGGAAGCGTTGAGCGCTGACATGTTGTGCATCCGTGCCCTGTTGAGATGCGGTGTTCTTGCAGTAAAAAGACCA